>Ga0315339_1000955_pt1 | contig 29151 bp, 34 predicted proteins | sample ASW17metaG_FD_204514 | JGI IMG/M metagenome (GOLD analysis project Ga0315339, IMG submission 204514) | Ammonia-oxidizing marine archaeal communities from Pacific Ocean, United States - ASW #17 | ecosystem: Environmental > Aquatic > Marine > Oceanic | place: USA: California | collected 2016-12-05 | reverse complement strand
GAGTTGCTTGAATCCGTACTCAGCAAGGTTTCGGAAACACTGACAAAGGGAGAATCGGTAAAGATTTCGACTTTTGGCACATTTTCGGTGAGAAGTAAGAATCGCCGCATTGGTCGAAATCCAAAAACAGGGGAAGAAGTGCCCATATTACCACGTAGGGTTTTAGTTTTTCGGCCATCGCAGGTGCTTAAGGATCGTGTTAGTCGCCACCAGGTTATAAACAACTCAGTTGATGAAAATGATCATCCATAATTATGCCTGCCGTTGGTGACAAATCATCAAGCAAGTCGGGTAAATCTCCACTCGCGTTTCGAACAATTAGCGAAGTAGCTGCTGAATTAAATCTTCCACAACATGTACTTAGATTTTGGGAAACTAAATTTCTTCAAGTCAATCCCACAAAAAGGGGAGGAAAAAGACGTTACTACCGGCCAGAGGATATTATGCTAATACGCCAAATCCAAAGCCTTTTGTATGATGATGGCTATACTATTAAAGGTGTGCAAAAACTACTCAAGAAACCAAATAATAATATCAATAAGAAATCAACCCCTTCAGTTAACAATAAAATACAGCAACATTATTCTTCCGATGAACTAATGCACCAAAAGGCACGGGAAGTTTTATCCGAACTACAAGAAATTAGAAGACTACTATAGCTCCAACCTATGAACTCAGTGGTAGAGTTTTAACAATTCTGTTTTTAGGTAAATTCTCAGCATAGTTTTGGCGCTGTTGGAGACGATGTTGGGCCATTTAAGCTCTTGATCGGGACTCAACCACACCGTACATTGATGGGGTGTCCAGAGTTAGTTTGTAACGTTTATTTAGAGATTAATTAGTATGTCGGAGCGTGGCGCAGTCTGGTAGCGCACTACACTGGGGGTGTAGGGGTCGCATAGGTTTAAATCCTATCCCACAAACCAATTTTATTAGTTAAATCAATATCTTAGACATACTTTTTAATATTTAAGTTATACGTGAAATTTCTTCCGAGCACAGTTTTGGCACAGTGCGGAGAGATTTCTTATGGCATGTATCCGAAAACGGGACACGAAGTGGCACGTTCAGATTCGTCGGGCGGGTCAACCTTCCATCACACGAACTTTCATCAAAAAATCATTGGCCTCTGAATGGGCGAGGCGGACCGAAACAGATCTGGATAACAATGGGTTTATTGCAGAGAGAACCCAACTTTTAAAAATAACACTCGCAGATCTGTTGCGGCGATATTTGGATGAAGTGATCATACACAAGAAAGGGGCAGGAGTTGAAAGTTACGTTATCGGATCCCTTTTGCGTCACAAGATAAGTAAGTACACGTTAAAATCTTTAACACCGGATATGTTCCGGCAGTATCGCGATGAACGCCTCAAGACTGTAAAACCCAGTACCATCTCACGTCAGCTAAGTATTATTAGACACGCTTTCTCAGTTGCGAAAAACGAATGGGGAATCCCAATCACGGATAATCCGGTAGCTCGCATAAAAATGCCGTCCGCAAACACACAAAGAAACAGACGATTAAAACACAATGAACTGGAACTTCTTCTAAACGGATGCAAAGAAAGCCGTGTGTGGTGGTTGTCTCTCCTTATACAGCTTGCCATTGAAACCGGAATGAGAAGAGGGGAACTTCTGAATATCAAAGAAGAAAACGTAAATATTGATACGCGAACACTGCACATACCCGTAACAAAGAACGGTCAACCCAGAACCATTCCGCTGTCTACCAAAGCCGTTCAGATCCTTTCATCCCTAAAAACACACGAAAAAGAAGAAAGAATATTTCCGGTAACAGGCAATGCCGTACGACTTGCGTGGGGGCGGCTTAAAAGGCGGGTAGGGGTCACGGATCTCCGCTTCCACGATCTACGACACGAAGCGACAAGTCGATTCTTCGAAAAAGATCTCAATGTCATGGAGGTGGCCACCATTACTGGACATAAAGACATACGGATGCTTCAGCGTTATACTCATTTAAGAGCAGAGGATCTGGCAAAGAAGTTGGGGTAGGGCTATCCATCAAATATTCACATTTAGTTTTGGTATGTGTAAGCTTTGGGTATGAGTAAACTAATCCTTGCATCGCTTATCTTATTATCGATTGGTATGATACTGAATTCGGCTTATCCAGAGCTAATTCAAAAAAGCGCAGCAGTTATTTCTTCTCAATATGATAAGATTCTCTCTTCAACCGAATTAAGTGATACAGTATCCAAAGATGATCTAGTGTTTCGTAATAAGCTCTTCTTTAAGAAGCTATCAGATGTTCCATTTACGGGTCGGGTAAAAGGTGTTTGGGAGGGTGAATTACAAGTTGGTAAAAGAGAAGGAATATGGAGAGAATACTTTATTACTGGTGAGTTATGGAAAAAAGGATCTTACCAAGACGGATATAAAGTAGGAATTTGGGAACAGTACTCACAAAAGGGTGTATTAATTTCCAAAGATTCTTTCAATTTGCCAGAACTGATGAAAAATCGTCAGCTAAACAGAGCTATCGAATTATTCAATAAAAAATAAATGGGAACCGTGATAGCTGGCATGCTCGTTGTAGTTCTTGCCACATTTGGACTTTAGTCGAAATTTATGGAATAGCATTTTCCGGTGAATAAACTACTTTTCTCAATTGGTAATCCCCCACCTTTATTTTGCAAATGGTCATACTTTAGTGACCCGTCGTTTTCTTTATAAAAATTATAAATCTCAATTACTTTTGATGTACCGTGCATAACAGCAATCTCTCTTTTGGACTTCCTAATTATCAACACCTTTCCACCTTCTTGTCGTGCAGAAGTTGGTAGTCCGGTGGCGTCAACAAATAGAAGATCATATTCATTATTTTTTATTTTTTTTAAGACGGTTCGACCTTTGCTTATGCCATCCTTCGACCAACCCGATTTATTTTTCTCCCAAATACCGGAAAAATGAAAATAACTTTGACCTGATACTGGTCCGCAGATTGCTACCTCTTCAGATTGTGCGGATGCCGGGAAAAAAATAAGTGGTAAAGTAACTAAATATAATAAATATACGCATATTACATAAAAATTATTATTCATATCTCACTCCCACATAAAAATTGTATGCTCAAAACTCTCCATATCATTTTATGTTTTGTGTATCGTTTTGACGACCTCCATTGCCAAATCCACCGCCTCTAAATACCCAAACGGCACTGAGAATATATAGTGGCATACGTTTAACCATTTTCACAATGGGTGAAACTAAGAATGTCAGTCGCTCCAAGTGTTGTTATCTGTTAAACTATCCAATTGGAGATGTAATCGTAGAACAGTTAGACAAAGAATTATGACGAGACTGAAAGAGAATTGGATCAGCAAGAACAAATAGTACGGGAAATGTTTGACACTATTGAGGAGACGGGAGGCTCCCGTCCCACAGAGACCACTGCTGGGTCAACAGGCAGCAAATATCATTTTACATGGAATGTTGGTTCTACATCAGATACTGGCTGTCATTTTCATTTGATGAATACGATCCACTATCTGCTGATCGCTGCCCATGTTGAGAAATACAAAAATGAAGAGAACACCAAAAAATTAGAACTCGTTAATTATTTTAACTTGGGCCAAGAATTAGGCACGTGGGTGAGCCTGAGGGATGAGTCTGGGTTTGCATTACAACTTCACCTTATCAAACAGGACCACATCTATGCAAAGGAACAGCTTGCTCATTTAATCTTAAAGATGGTCGCTTGTGTTACGCATTTCATGGTTGCCGCTGAAATGTTTTTTGTAGAGGGGAAGGACGTCTCTAAAGCAGTTCACGAGGCAGAAACAGGACTTAAAAAAAGTTCATAAACAAACACCCCCTTCAGAGTCCCTAGAGCCCGCTATAGAGCATCTAGAGTTGGATAAGAAATCCATCGAATCTATCAGAGATGCGACTCTGGAGTCGAATATGGAGTCGCTAGCGATGATTTATGGGGAAGATGGGTGTGTTACGGGGGCTATCTCAATTAGGTGTCAGTTCGTCAATCAATGAACAGATAAACAGAACAAATGGTTGCGTGGTTTATTTACTCTGACTTTGTCAGTCATCCTCCATAAAGAGGACTTTGATCATGTATGCTCTCAATTGAGAGTCGGAATCAAATGTAATGGGAGATTTATGTTCGTAAATCACCCACGTCTTTTTCCTTTTATTATAGATCTCAGAAATATTTTTTCTAAACACCTTCTTTAACTGATCGTCAGATATCTCACTTTTTATTTTATCTACGTAAGATATAAGATCACCTACATTAGAAAGTACATGTTCGTCATCGACGACATAAGTACCGTCTGGTTGCAAGGTAACTTTACAAGAAAGGTTTTTAAGGATTTTTAATGGTCTTTCTGCTCTTCGCGCTTCCTTTGCTCTTTTAGTACCTTCTGCCTCCGCTTTCTTTCGTTTTTTCTCCGCTCTTTTACGTTCTGCCTCCTCTCTCGCTTGTTCAGTTTGAACCTGAGACATCACTGCCCGATCCTTTAAGTCTTGAACACGATACTTAATATACAGGGCCTTTGCCTTGTCCATGTCTCCTTCAACATCCGAAAATGCTCTTCCCCAAATTCCCGCAACTACTTGCTCTTGCATCACTTCCTTTGTCACGACCTCATAGAGTTCGTTTTCGGCAAGGCGCATAAAGGTTTCTTCTAAAGGATCTTTATCAAAGAATTTCATAAAGACAGTTTGGCAGATTTACGTTTTATGGACTACAAAAATCTAAATGGAAGAAAGAGGGTACGGGCTATTTACGAAAATCTTGAATCAATTGTACAGCTTTCCCCAATAAATTACGCTTTTCAGTTTTGGGAGATTTAGCGAAGTCAATTGTAAAAGCTTCAAAAGATCCACCCGGTCGAAGAGGAACCCCGTCCATAAAGTGCTTGTTTGCCACATCTTTCGGATTGGCTTCCTTTTCATAGAAACTGTTTCTGCAAAAAATGCTAAAATACTCTTGTTCCTGCCAACACAAGCGTAGACGCCTTATCTTTTCCGGACACGCTTCCATCATCTCTTTTATTTCAACTGGAGTTTTTTGACAGTCTTCCGCTTCAAAATGTCTTCTCATTTGCTTTATTGGGCTTTTGTAGCAAGAGCTGCTTGCCGCCCACCACTTCAAGTAGGTTAGGGCTTCGGATTTGGTCAGGTAAACTTTACGCCATCCCAGACTGACCTTAACCGCATTTGGCAGAGACCATTCATTTGAACCGTCATCCGTGCCATCGTTTTCGTAAGAAAAATTTATGTTTTCCCGAATCCGTAGAGCGTTACTAGTCCCAATATACTTTGGTTCTTTATACTCTGCGACCTCTGTTCGCATGGGTATAGTCTTCCATTCCATAAGTCTAGAAAACGTATCCAGTACATTCGCGGATAAGGTTTTGCCAGTCATTCTATATAAGGGTCTTTACTTATTAGAATTTTGGACACAAAAAAAACGTTATGTGACCCTATTGGAATAAACCAATCAGATTTTCAAACACTCTTTTCAATAGAACAAAAATATTCTCGTCCTCCCACCAACTGATAACCAGAAAAAGAATAAAAATTCCAATGATAAATGGAATGGCGCCACCTAAAATATACCAAAAAACCCCCCACCAAGTTTCCTCTTCCTCTTCTTCTTCTTCTTCTTCTTCTTCTTCTTCTTCTTCTTCTTCCTCTTCTTCCTCTTCTTCCTCTTTCTCTTCCTCTTCTTCCTCTTTCTCTTCCTCCTCTTCATACAGCCCCTCATCCGAATTCTGCTCGAGATCTAATGAGACGTCGTATTCTTTGCGTTTTTTGGGATCAGAGAGGATTTCATGTGCAACTGAAATTTGTTTTAATTTTTCTTCACCAGCCGCTTTGTCGTGGTAGACATCTGGATGGTATTTTTTAGCTAACGCTCTATACGCTGCCGAAATCACTTCTGGTTCGGCATCTATCGATATACCCAATAACTCATAGTAGTTCTTGTCAGCCATATTGCTTTATCCTGATGGAGTTCTGGAATCGGCACGATCTTCCATCTCCAAAAACAAGGAAAGCCACTCTGAATACACACAGGTCTCCCCGAGTGCCTCAAAAACACCTTTATAACCAGCGAGAAAGTTAACATCTTGTGATGCATTTCTCACAAAATCCTTTGCAGTGGCGTCTAAGTCAACTTTGATGCTAAACCGTCCATTTTTAAAGTCACCCGCGACTTGATTAATCAACTTTCCAAAAATATCTCTTAGTTTATGTAACTCTTCATTCGTAAGTCTTTTATGTGCATCAGGAGAAGGCATTTGCAGGGGACTTGAGTATAAGGCCGCATTTGCGGAAAGATAAAAAGCGACCCTTGCGCCTTCTTCCTCTTGAATGGCGATACTATCGCCAGCGATACCGGTAATCCTTGCAAACTCCAGCACATAATCTGCCATTTCTTTGTAAATTAATTTCGGGAATTTGTGTTGAGGTGACACAATTTCACAAGCAACACGAATGCGCTTAGACATCAGATTAAGATTTAGATTCAAAGCCATCTTTTGCTCCAATAGAGATAGTTTGGCACAGATCGATGTTTTTGAACTACAAAAATGTTAGATGGAACTTTGACACCTTCCGCCACGTTGTTATTTTCCGTGTACGCGGTCTAGCTAGTCATCCTCCATGAAGAGGACCTGAATAGCATACTCTCGTAATTCGGATGGAGAATTGAAAGTTAAGTTCCCCGAATTGGATCGCACTTCAAACTTATTTTCCCCAATTTGAAGCATGGAAAGCCTTTTTGCGATCCGAAGTCGTTGAATCACAAAGTCATCAGAAAGTTCGCTTTTTAGACCTATTAGATGACTGAACAATTCAGTGTTGTTAGCTAATTCCACTTCATCGTTTAAGACCCATTCCCCACTAAACTTTAAATTGTACTTGTACCCCAGATTTCTAAGAATGTTTCTTGCTTTTTCTTCGGTTCCAATCACCTCTTTGGCTAGGCGGCGGCGTTCTTCTTCCTCTGCCTCAAGTCTAGCTCTTCGCTCCTCTTCCTCTGCCTCAAGTCTAACTCTTCGCTCTTCTTCCTCTACCTCAAGTCTGCTTTCCTCCTCTGCTATGAACTTGTCTGTTAGTGATGTAACTCGTTGCTTAATGTAGAGGGCTTTAGCTTTCTCTGCTTCGCCATCCGCTTCAGAAAATGCTCTTGCCCAATCGGCAGGGTCTTTTTTATCTTCTTCTATCTCCTTAAGAGCTTTGGCAAAGAATTCAGATTCTAGATCACGGGAAATTTCCGATGAGGTGTTCATTGGGGCCTCCTTCCCCTTGCCTTTACTGTTATTGACTAGTTCCTCAACTGGTTTCGGTTCAGGTTTTGTCTTAACAACGAAAAGGTTGCGAGCTTCATTTTCTCTTTTTGGAGGAACCTCTGCTATTTTCGTGGTTTGGGTATTTGGGCGTTTACCAGTATTTGGTTGGGCTAAAGGATCCGGCCCGTAATCATTACTTCCATCTGTACCCTTAAAAAAAAAGTATATTACCATTGGGATATTACCGATAATTGGAATTAAACCGGGTATAACCCACCAGCCACTCTGGTTTAAATCATGTAATCGTCTTATTGAAACCGCTAAACCCGGCAAAAATAGGCCTAGACCGAGAATTACTTGGAAAAGAGGAATTAGGGTAGGATCTGTTAATTCAAGAACAACACCCAAAAAGAAAGTAGGGACCGTTACTAATAGAATATAAGTCCAATATTCGGCTCTACCGGCTCTCCCGTCGAAGACAGCGTACTTCTTGGTTATACTCTCAATGGCTAAATCAAATCTCATAGTGCCTAAAGTCCCCCGAGTATTTCATCTCGTTTCTTTTTGGCTAGCACCTGCCTATCTACCCATTCCCTGTTAATAAATCTTGTTTTTAACAGTTTGGCACAGAATGATGTATTGGGACTACAAAAATTAGATGGAACTTTGACACCATCCGCCACGCTTTTGTGTTTTAACTGAGATGTTAGACAGAGCGAAACGAACACGGAAAGAAAACCAGCTCGACACCTTTCGTTACAATAGTAACAGTTTGTGTCATTTGGAACTAAGCTTAGCTACGTACCAGAACCTTGTAATAATATTTGGAACGATCTTCTTTTTCTTTTTTCTTCTTTTTTCGTTTGTGTTTTGACCTGTAGCTTTAGACAAATCTAAACAACACAAATAAACAATAATAGTTAGGTTCTTTGTTTTTTCTTTAACAAAATTAATATTGAAACGGAACTGTTACAGTTAGTAACAATAGGGGTACCTGTATCTTTTCAGTGTTCCTTCCCTCTTTATTTAGGAAACAGACGCACTCCCCCCTCTCGGGAGAAGTACGTCTTAAAATCTTTATTTGAGGTTTCCAGACGATGGTAACGACGACCATTGAGGTGGAGCAGGTTGACCTATTCTCTCGCTTATCACGTCGACTTATCTTGACGGTCGAACCAAGACCTTACCATAAGCCTTGATCCTTGTGCTGTTGCCTTCCTAAGAGGCAGAGCAACTCACTTTTTGCCAATACAGGCTTCCGGTTTTGTGTGGTCGCGGGGTTATGGGTCCTTGTTCCCAATCACTATTTTTATTCCGGCAGAACTCCCGAAGTAGGGACCACGTATGTTACTACTAATATAGTACGACATGACTCCCTTCGAAACCCCCCGGGATCCAAAGTGAACAATTCTGTTTTTTTGAAAATTTACGGCACGTTCCATTTCTAATTCAAACACGGGGGCGGGTTTTTTTTCCTTCCCCCTCTCTGAAAACTTCAATTCTTCCCCAATTCATGGCATCATCAGGGAATGAAACGATCCGTGCTACCAGTTTTGATGGGTTTTGTGTTCCTGTTGCTGTCATCCATTTGTTTTGGTGACTTACCACCAAAAGGAATTAAAGGATGAAAGAAGATGGTCTTTGGGAATCCTATTATGCCAATGGTCAGTTAGATACCAGAGCAAACTACAAGGACGGATTAGAAGTAGGTCTCTGGGAACGGTATTATGAGAACGGTCAGTTAATGTGCAAAGGACATTACAAAGACGGAATAAAAAAAGGTTTTTGGGAAAGGTATCATGGCAATGGTCAGTTACATTACAAAGAAAATTACAAGAACGGAAAAAATATTGATGATCATTTTGAAAGGTATTATGAGAACGGTCAGTTAATGGGCAAAGGAAATATCAAAGACGGAAAAGCAGAAGGTTTTTGGGAAACATATTATGAAAATGGTCGGGTAAAATCCAAAGGAAAATACCAAGACAATAAACCAGACGGTCTTTGGGAATACTATAAGGAGAATGGTCAGTTAGAGAAAACTGAGACCTACAAAGACGGAATATAAACTGATTAAAAAACTAACTCTACTCACCACACTCACAGTTGTTCTCATCCACTTGTTTTGGGAAGATGTAGAGGAAGGGGGGCATTATTTTGCCCCCCGTCTCTCCCACCCACACTGTTTAGACGGTCGTTATCTATTTCTTACAGGTTAGGAAAAAGAGGATAAAAGCCCTCTTAATGTGTTGTTCGTCTTGAGGATGGAGGAGGAACAAGCTCGAAAGGATCTTCGTCTGATAGCTCGACGCCCATTTTTTCAAGGGCAAATGCCGCCACTAAAGCCTCCAGCTCTTCCCACTCGATCTCGAATAGGTCCATCGAGAGAACCTCAGGATCGCCGTATACATCTTGAGAGACACTCGCCTTTTTTCCGGGTTCCAGCGATATGAAACGCCCGTGCGGGCGCTTTTTGTTTCCGGTACATGTAAGGGTGAACATATCATCCTTACCGTACCTCAACCACATCAGGTATGAGAAGATAACATCACGCTGGAACTTATCCGGGTGTTCAACCAGTTCTTCTTCGATAAGGTCTGCTTCTGGATGGTTTTGCCAATTAAATTTCATAGTTTTAATCTCCCAAAAAAAAGCTTGCTCCAGTTTTGGGGCAAGCGTTGATAAGTTAAATATTTGAGTTCTAGTTTTCTTCGGAAAGGGAATCGTTCAGTTTGAAAGTAAAGTTCGATTTCAACTGTCCGTCAGATGTCCGCGTCATACCGGTTATGTAGGTATCAGCTTCGTCCTCATATGGATATTCGTGAGGTCCTTCTGAAGGTCGGCTTTCCAGAGCGATAACGCCCCCGTCTTCCCCATTCGTGCAGGCTAATGCCTCCTGAAGTGTCGGGAACTCTTCTTCAAAAAAGAGTGCTTTTTCTGTATTGTATACTCTGTCGTAGGCGATTGCGGCGTTGACCCGATAGTGCACTCCCAATACTTTCCCTCCTTCCGATCTCTCGCCTTCATCCACAGTGATATAAAGGATGCCATTCCGGTGAACCCGGCATGTTGCCTTTGTCTTCCAGTTCTGATCATCAAGTTTTGAAGCGATATTCTTGTGGAAAATCCCGTACAACGTGCTTTGGGGTCCGGCTATACCGTAATAAGTTATCATTTTGGATTACTCCTCTCTTTAGTGCTTTGAACGGAATATTCGGGGGCACAAGCTGAAAAAATCAAATCCCCAATCCGTATGGTGGATCAGTCCACAAAAACTAAAAAACCGTCCGCAGCTATTTGCTGGGACGGTCCCAACTCTTTAGCGGCATTTATTGAAAGCGCCCGCAAGCTGTATTATTCAAATCGGCGCTCTTAACTGCTAATTATTTAGTTAATCAAAATAAAATTGCAAGAGTTTAGGTAGATTTTATTTTGTCGAGGTGCTCGTCAATTTTATCCCCTATTGCCCACCCAACGGGCACGAAAATAATACACAGCCAAAAAGGATCAAACACTTCTTCTATATCGGTAACTAGCAAAAGTATGAATGGAACAATCCAACCTAAAATCAACATAAGAATTGGAGCAAAATTTTGTGCGTTTGGGTTTTGGTATTTCATGATAACCACCCTCCGTTAAAAAAATTAAAACCTGTTTGACTAAATTGCCATTAGATAGCGTGCACATGCAGTGCCATGTTTCAGTCATCTTTACGGTGCGGGTGGCTATTGCCTAATGCAGAGCGCTTCATCTTGAACACGTACGTCTCCCGCAAACGGGGGGATCCGTTTCGTGAACCCAAAATTTAGAAGCGCTTTAACGAGTCATTCTGAGTTAGAAGCTCTCTGTGTGTTTATAAAAAAAACAAAGTTTAAGAGGGAACAAACACTAATCCCCCCTGAAGGCGATCGGGGGTTATAAAAGAGATTCCAATTTGCGTCAATATATTTTTGATAAGATTTAAAAGGCTCCACTAAAAGACCAAAATAAGGATAAAGACAACACAGTTAGTGATACTAACCAGAAGCTTTAAATTTTATTCTTCTTCATCACCAAATTAAGAGCATCAATCTTTAAAACCACTCGAAAAATATCCATACGGGCCAGAGTATTGCCCTCAAACACCAATAGATAATGGTTGTAGAAAATGACCAGAAACCATCAATTTGGGAAAAATTATCGAAAATATATTTAAGAAGGTAGACCCAGTAACCGATAACATAAGTGATCCCTATAACTTTCCCTATAAATTCTTTCTTCATATTACCCCCATCCTCATCTCCAGAAGTACAGAAAAATTTATGTAACAATATAATAATCGAAAGTTGTAACTGGACACAATTAAATGGATTAGGAGGTAGGCATGGATATGTTAGACGTAGTATCAGCTATTCTTGATGTGGTGTTACATATTCTATGAATTAGCCGTTACCCACCAACCCTACCTTCATTTCTTCCCCAATTCATGCCATCATCACGGAATGAAACGATCTGTGCTGCCAGTTCTGACGGGTTTTGTGTTCCTGTTGTTGTCTTCAACAAAGGGGTGGAGTTTGCCTCCTTGTCCTACTGATAGTCATCTATCTATTTGGACTTATTGTTTTGGCTGAAAACATTTTGTCTTCAGGAGGAAAAACCATTAATTCTTCGAACGTGGTCTATGATCGTAAAAGAGTTTCGGGTATACCTTCAATAACTATTCTTGTTTTAAAATTTGGAAAGAATAAACTGAAATCCAGCATAAAATTTTACGTCTTTAAATGCATTTAATAGTTGGCTGACTGAGATGACGATTATCAAATTGCAAGCTAATTTTTGAGGCAAGCATGTTTGAAAGAAGAAAATTTGATAAAATTATCGACGAAATTTTGACTGAAGCGGGCCTAGAAACAACTGAACAAAAGCTCGGCAACTGGCCTGCTGGAGCAACTCGGGAGTTGGTGAAAATCAACAAGGAGTTAGGTGTTGATCCAAAGATAGGAGCATTTAGCGGATTTGCACGAATTTTAAAGGATCATCCTGAAGAATTTTTCGTCGGGGAAAAGATACTCCTAGAAGCAGCCCTGTGTGTAGCTAAGCGACACGGCGTGACCCAAGTAATTGGTTTGCTTGAAAATGAAATAAAAAAACTGAAATATTAGGCCAGCCGTATTTTCGGGGCAGTGTCTGTCCAAAGAAGTTAAAAACAAAATGCTAAACGTCAGGAAAATGAACAATTCTGTTTTTTGAAAATTTACGGCACCTCCCATTTCTAATCCAGACGCGGGGGCGGATTTTCCCTCCCCCATCTCTAAAATCGTAAACCAGTGTAATTTTCTGTGACATAATCACGAGATGAAACTATTACAGACAGTTTGGGGGAGTATTTTTTTTGTCATCATGTTGGGTTTGGGGGGTATGGTTATTGTCATCATGTTAGGAATGTATATTGAGACATTTGAGACATGGCCAAAAAATGCGCAAGTATACGTTAATCCCGTGAATGGTGATTATCTTTCCCCACCCTGTTACATTGCGTCGAAACACGGTTTGTTTGTTCTTACTGATTGGCATAGAGCAAAAGAGTTAATGTTGAAAAAGGGAATTAAATTGAAACCAGATCATGATTGCCGTGATGACGGTGGTTTGGTTGGACCATCCCAAAGCCTTTTAAGATACTACCTGTTTCCAAAAGCTTCTCGCTGGAATCCAGATGGTTCATGGCGGTGGTGACTTCCTGTTTGTAAGGCGTAACTAGATCACCCACCAACACTAACTTCAATTCTTCCCCAATTCATGGCATCATCACAGTATGAAACGATTCATGCTGCCAGTTCTGATTGGTTTCGCACTCCTGTTGTTGTCTTCAACGAAGGGATGGCGTGACGGGTCAAAGGTAGACCGTCTTAACACTATTGAACATAATGAAGTATTTTTGATCGGTGGTTTGAGAGCAAAGGAGGGGGGAGCGTGGGTATAATAATAGGTTTCCTTATTTTATGTGGGATCATCTGTCTGATACTCGCACCGTTCACAGGTTTAACAGTAGTTGGGGCGGCGGCATTTTTTGTCATTGCCTACATTCTATGGAAGATGAGTGAGTAGTTAAGGGCAAAGGATGACGCCTGCCAGAATTGAAGACGCACAGAAACTCGCCCGAGAATGTGTCCTTAAGAAATTCAAAGGGTGTTAAAACATGAAAAAAGAAAAATGGTCTCTCTGGAGGACTGCGGTGATTGAAACCTTCAACCATCCTCTATGACAAAAAAATATGATTAAATTATTGATAATTTCTGCTTCTGTCGCAATCACAGTTTGCGTTCTAACGCTTACTTGGGTGGATAGATATGAAACTACAAAATACGACATGGGTGGTATTGTGGTTTATGTTAAAGAAAACAAAATTACAGGAAAAAGATGCACCCTCAGGGAGGGTATAATTGGACAAAGGGGTATGGCAAAGTTTAGGACTGCACAAAAATTTCCAAACTGGTGTTGAGTGAACCCGCCACTCCAGACTCCCCAAATTCCCTATTTTATGTAAGTCTTTTTTCTATGAGAAACCTGACCGCCACCATCTGCCTGACGATTGCCGTACTTCTTGGAAGTGCGGGGGTTAGTTGGGGTGGTGATTGGGAAAAGGGAAAGTCGGCATATCTAAATGGCAATTATCTTTTGGCATTAGAAAAATTAACGCCCCTTGCTAATGGGAGGTTTGTTGGTGCTCAAATATTGCTGGCACAAATTTTTAGTAGTGGTGGGAATGGCGTTACCAAAAATGCTGTAAAAGCAGCAAAATATTATGAACTTGCTGCTAAACAGGGGCTTCTTAATGCCCAGTACAACACTGCTGCAATCTATAGCAAAGGACGAGGCGTTCTGCAGGATTTCAAGGCGGCAAAATATTGGTATACAAAATGTGCAGAACAGAAGTCGGTTACTCAAAACCAACCTGTGCCTCTAGTGTTGTGTAGGCATTTCCTCGCAATGATGTATTACGAAGGAACGGAGATTCCTCAAAATTATCCGAAGGCAAAATTTTGGTTTCTAAAAGCAGCGGAACTGGGTGCTCAATCTTCTATGAAGAATTTAGGTGTTATGTACGCGAACGGCGAGGGAGCGCTACAAGATCACGTCAGCGCACATATGTGGTTCAACATAGCGGCATCAATGGGAGAGAAGAACGCTGATAAATATCGCGATAAAATTGCAAAATCGATGACCACCTCCCAAATTGCAGAAGCACAGAAACTTGCTCGTGAATGTGTGAAGAAAAACTACAAAGGATGTTGAGCAGAACCCTCCCATAAACCCCCGAAAGACTCCTCACCCACCAACCAGCTTCAATTCTTCTCCACTTTTTTTCATAATGGCGTGTGTCTGCTCGTTGCCATCCTTTAGGTACAGTGGGATTTTAAAGTGATGATATCTACTGTCTTATCCAACTAGATTCGTCCTCCAATTTTGTCACGGACCTACTATATGTTGATTTTTGTGAATCAAAAAACTATATATAGTATGCCCATTCTCGTAAAAGTTATCTTTTGGGACCCGGGGATGGATAAAAATAAAATTGAGAAGACTTTTTGATATGGTTTTTTTCAAGAAGCTTCCTGCCTATAAGGAGGAGAAATAGATATGCTTTGCCCCTATTGCCACACGGATAATAATGGCGTTAAAGATTCGCGTCCCGGTAAGAAAAATCGGACGATCCGTCGACGACGCCATTGCAATAACTGTCACATTCGTTTCAGCACGGTTGAATGGGTAGAACACAAAGAAATCGCTGTTTGCAAACGAAACGGCGAAACTGAACCCTTCGATTTCGATAAGTTGACACGTTCACTGAACACGGCCCTCCGCAAGCGACGCGTGGATAGGAAACATATTGATCTTATCGTCGCGTCAATCCACCAGCAACTGCAAGGCTCCATCGAAAACGAGGTTACCAGCGAAACCATCGGCAAGCTGGTGATGGCCAACCTTTCAGAACTCGACAAGGTAGCATTCGTCCGTTTTGCGTCCGTCTATCAAAACTTCAACAAAGTGGAGGATTTTGAACGGTTTGCGGGTACAGTTAGGATGGAGTATTCGATTTAGTGGAACAAGAAGGCATCCCTGAATCATGTCAGACGGCCTAAAAATTGGTTTATTCATTGCTGCCGCTGCGCTTCTTATAATTCTTGCAATAGCGGAAGTAACGATAAGAGACATTTTATTGTACTTTGCAGCAGTAGCGGATTCGATTGGGGAATGGTTTGCGGGGGATTTTCTAAAGTTTTGGTTAGATCTCCTGAAGGTAGCAACATTTAGAGTATCTTGGTTAGATGCTCCTATTCTACCCGTTACGCTATGCGCATATTTGTATGGAAGTTGTCTCCCTTCCTTTGTTCTTGTCCCTATTCTATTTCGGAGGGGATGGAAGGAGTCTAAGAAGGCAGGTCATGTTGGGTTCTTGAATATTCTTAAAAATGTAACTGATGGGCGTAACAAAGCGTACGAAGGCAGAGGCGGCATCTACTCAGGAGTAGTCAATAATATTGAGCATATCTTCGCTTTGTTTTTCGCTATTTTAGTCTTCCACTGTTTTTATTGGTTTGTTTTCACGCTCCTCATGGGTGAAAAAGTTGATTTTTGGGGATTTGATAACTTTTTGTGATTAGGATTTGAAAATGCGCCAAAAAACATTAACCGTAGTCACGGGTTCGCTCTTACTGGCAGGTATGCTGGGCGGGCCGGTATTCGCTGGTGTTGTTGTTTTTGAGCCCGGGGATAAAGAACAGAACCTGACGGATACCGATAAATCCCGGAAGAAATTTAAATGTAATGGCGGTATCAGGAATGTTCCGCCTTCTTATGAGCATTTTGTAAAACCCAAACCTCCCGAAAACACAAAAGACCAATTCATGGTAGACGATGTTAATTTGAGGGCAGGTCCCGGTGTCAGGTTCTGCGTTCTCAAGGTGTTGAAAGGGGTTAAATCCAAATCTTTTGAAGTCCATAAACAGTTTTATTCGTGGTATTTGATTTCTTGGTCAGGACGTCATTACTGGGTGCATAAGGCAATGGCACGAGAGCACTATAAGGCAAAATATGCCGCCACCAAAAAACTAAGAGTGGGTCCCTTCTTTAGAGATAGGCTGAATAAAGCATCTAAAGGAGACGCCCTTTCCCAAATAGTTGTCGGATCTATTTATTTTCACACAAGGAAATATCCTAACTATCTTGTAAAAGCCCACATGTGGGTATCGTTGGCAAAGAATGGCGGCGATGATGAAGCGGATAATTTTCTCAGAAATAAAATTGTACCCAAGATGTCACCTGCGCTCATCTCAGAAGCAAAAAGGCTTGCCCGGGAGTGTGTGAAAAACCAGTTTAAGGGATGCTTAGATCGAAGTCTCTGGGCTCTATAAACTCAAGTTACAATTATTGCTCATTGGCGTAGCTTTCTCAGTCACCCCCACCAACTCTAACTTCAATTCTTCCCCAATTCATGTCATTCTCTGAGAATGAAACGACTGACCGCCACCATCTACCTGACCCTTGCTGTGCTTCTTGGAGGTGTGGGGGTGAGTTGGGGTGCTGATTTACAAAAGGGATTTTCTGCTCTCAGTAAAGGTGACTATGCAACTGCTCTTCGCGAGTTAAAACCTCTTGCGGAAAAGGGAAATTCTTTCGCCCAAGCGACACTGGCAGAGATGTACGGCGATGGACTAGGTGTTGAACAAAATTATAATACTGCGGTGAAATGGTGGAAACTTGCTGCCGAACAGGGAAATAACTATGCCCATGAAATGCTGGGATTTATGTACGCTAAAGGACGTGGTGTCATAAGAGATAATGTCTATGCGTATATGTGGTTAAATGTTGCCGCGGCGACGGGTTTAAGTAACGCCGTCAAAAACCTCGACATTCTTGAAAAACAGATGACCACTGCCCAAATCGCAGAGGCACAGAAACTTGCCCGCGAATGTGTCCGTAAGAAATACAAAGGGTGTTGAGAGATTATTCTTTTTTCATTGTTTTTTTGGTGATGTGCCAAAGATAGCTAATTCGTCTCTCTCTCGGCACAGTTGTGGCACAGTTGGAGAGCATTTTGGGACATTTAAGCTCTTGATCGGGACTCAACCGCACCGTACATTGATGGGGTGTTCAGAGTTAGTTTGTAACGTTTAATTAGAGATTGTTCAGTATGTCGGAGCGTGGCGCAGTCTGGTAGCGCACTACACTGGGGGTGTAGGGGTCGTAGGTTCAAATCCTATCGCTCCGACCACTTTAAACGGAAGAACTCTGCGGGAAACTGTTGATCTAGGTGGTGCGCGTTACAAGTCGCGTTATAAAAAGTATTGAAAAAGAGCTTGAATTTAAACTCTTACTAGACCGTTTTTTTTGATTTTTATGCCCCCAGATCAACAAATGGTCTAATGACCGGTCTTCTGCCTTCCTCAAGGATCTTAGATAGAGCTGTTTGTATTGATGGACCTCTTTCGGCGTCTTTCGAAGACTTTCTTCTCTTTCGCTTCATTGAACCTCGTTTATCTTTCAAAACCTCCTCCAAAACTCTACGAGAAGATTCTACTTTCGAGTATCGTTAAAAATTGGGGTATTACCAAAGGATTAAACGCAAAACGATGTAAACCCGACGCTTGCACAGAAGCAAATAAGCTGCTTAATATTTTAAACTAGATGAGCCCGGTCTTCCTTTAGATCAAGCTGCTGATTGTTCCATTTTGTATGATGACGGAAATTAACAGGGAAGAATATCAGCAACGATACTGGGGTTTGAATCAAAAAATTATACTAAGAAAAATTGCAGATACACTTCGGCAAATCGCGGAAAATATTAATAATATTGAGGTCTAATATAGTGTTACTTTCAGAGGATACGCGCTAACATGTCAAATAACCGGTCTTGGGCTATTAGCATTCTTGCTACTTTCATTTTGTTAAGTGCTATTGGCGGTGGTTTCTGGCTCGGGCATCATCGTGCATTTTTTAAAATCCGGAAAGTGGTTCCCGAATTGAACCGCCCCACAAGCGTGTATTATTACACTGCCCGTGAATACCCAACCATATTGGATGACCCGAATATACGGGCCCGGTATGCAAGTCTATACGAATTACCGACCAATTCTAATCGCGACGTGATCGAGCATACTTTGAAAAATGCCGGTTGGCACCCCGCGATGGCCCCCAAACCGTTTCTGGGAATCCAGCCACAACCATCCCCTGTCAAGCTTTTCAAAATCAACTCGTATGGTTTCCGAGACTCAAAAAATAATTATTTGCCAAAACCCTCCTCAGTAATCCGGGTTTTTCTCACGGGTGGATCGGTGGCATTCGGAGCGGGAGCTAAAAGCGGGGATGAGACGATAAGTGGTTACCTCGAGAAACGGTTGAATAGTCTGTATTCTTCACAGACTGGGTTTACATACGAAGTCGTTAATGCAGGTGTTCCAGCTTGGACAACGACACACGAGCGCATCCTTATTGAGAACAAACTCATTGATTTGCAGCCAGACTACATCATCATGATTTCTGGCACAGACGACGCCCATTGGGCTTTACTCGAAACGGAAGACATTATGGATTTCTGGACATATATAGATCGTGACTTCATGCTTGTTATGAATAATGCCTATAACGGCTTGCGGTTTCCCCCGGCGGTTCCATTTTTGGACCTGCAATCAGAAACGCCTTCTTGCCAAAGAGTCGCCAGGGTCGCGCATCGCAACGTTTCACTGGCAACCCATGCGTCTAACATTGCAGGTATTGATCTGGCATTCGTCTTAATGCCAACTCTTTATTCGACCAAAAAAACTCTCACTCAAACCGAAGCAAAGCATGTCGAAACATTCGGCAAAGGTGTGGTCGTGGAAAAACCCATCTGGGACGCATGTTATGAAGCTATCCGCCATGATCTTTCATTTATCGGCTCTGAAAATTACAAATTCCTGGACTTCTCACGTGCTTTTTCGAGTCTGGGTGCTAAAGCAGAGGTTTTCATTGATACCTACCATTTCGCAAATGCCGGCAACCGAAAGATCGCTGAACTACTTGAGAAAAAAATTGACTGGTTATCGCTTCGGCCCAACAAAAGCCAACCCTGATTTGAAAGCCTAAAAATCCAATTTCAATAAATAATTAGAGAGCGAATTTGCAAGGACTTCATGCCCGGCGCTATTGGGGTGGGGATCTCTGCGTGTAATCCAGATTCCTTCCGGTAAATCGGAAAATCGTTGTCTCATTTCATCAAGCGGGTTGATAACAATAGCGGCCAGATTGCTAAAAGTTTTTTCCAATTTAGCGTAAATTTCTGTATATGGGTTATCTTCTGAAAAATCGTGGATTTCCGGAACCAGGAGAACCACCAGCGGTATTCCCTTTTTTTCGCAGATATCTTTAAGTTTTTTCATTGAGTTTAATGTTCTCTCCCAGTCCGGTTGCCCGTCTTTATAAAGAGCCGTGTAATGTTCTTCCATAGTGCTTGAAGAAGTCTGCAATACGGATTTTACGCGAAGATAGGAGAACGCCGCCAAGAGAGATTTTTTCAGTATATAGGAGTCACTTCTTGTCGGATTGGGTTCAGCATCGTTGATATAATATTGCACGACCACAAGGTCGGGGGCAGTCTGTTCGACTTGTCGCTCAAAGAGCTCGACTTGGTAAAAAGTATTGTAATTAGCAATGCCAGCATTAATGCCAACATATTTTAATTCAGATTTCGGTGATTTTTCTTCATTCAGCCTTTTTGCAACACGCGCAACCATTCCCTGTTCAAGGGGGACGCCCCAGCCAAGAAGCATCGAGCTGCCAATAAAATGAATACGACGCTCGTTCTTCGGCTTTGGATTAATAAGTTCCGCGTTGCGGTGTCCGAGAGAATTGAGGGCAATGTCGACACCCATCAGATGGGCCTTGGCATTGGGGCGATGCTCATGAGTTAAGCCAGGAATCGAGCTGTTGATCCTAAGTTTTTCGGAATATTTCATCATTTCCATATCGTAAATCAGAAAATATGAAGTCAAAATTCTAATGAAAATTTCCAGAACGATAAATGTCGCGATGCTCATCCACAAGACATTGAAAATTGTACCAAACAATACTTTTTTCATTCCCTATCCAAGCACGCATTAGAATTGAAAGTATATAAATGATCGTTCCGAAAAATCACCAAGCACCATCACCAAAGAAATCAGGAAAGCCGCGAAGACACAACGGAAAAAAACTGGCAGCCGAAAGATCACGTATGTGTCCTGTTTCAAGTCTTGGAATATTTGAATGATCAGCAGTATGGATACGTAACCCAGTATTACCAAGCCAGTCGTCAATAACTCAGGTCGAGCAAAGACGTCAAAATTGTACAAAACAGCGTAGGCCATATCGACAGCCTGTTCAAAGGACGTTGCGCGGAAGACCAGCCACCCACCGCAGGCGATGTGATAGGTAAGAAAAATCTGAATAAACGGATTCATCCTGTCCCAGTAATTCTTTAGATAATAATACGCCCAGATCACCAATCCGTGGTAAATCCCAAAAAAGGCAAAGTTCCATGCCGCGCCGTGCCATAGGCCAAGCATGAATTCGGTAACCATGAGCGTGATGAAAAAGGCCACGTCATGCCGTCGTCTTATGGGTAATTTTGACAACATGCCAAGTTTTCCCACATAAATGTAAAACGGCGCAAAGACGTAGTCCCTGAACCAACTGGACAGAGAAATATGCCAGCGCCGCCAAAATACAGATATATTTTTTGAAAAATAAGGCCGACGGAAATTTTCCATCAGTTCAATGCCCATGACCATCGCTAATCCAATGGCCATAAACGAATAACCCGCGAAATCGCAATAAATTTGGAAGCTGAAGGCGTAAACCGCCAGCAAGACACTACTGCCGTCATATGGAGCGCTGGAATTAAATACGGGGTCAACGATATTGGCGAGATTGTCGGCAATAAAGACCTTTAGAAACAACCCCCAGATGAAGATATAGACGCCACGCGAAACCTTCGTCAGGGTGACGGTTCTCGGTTGCAAAATTTGCGGCAACAATCTTGTTCCTCGTTCAATAGGCCCTGCGATGAGTTGCGGGAAGAATGATACGTACAAGGCAAAATCAAACCAGTTTCTCGCCGCCGGTACTTTTTTTCGATAGACATCAATGGTGTAGCTCATGGTTTGAAAGGTGTAGAACGAGATGCCGATGGGCAGGACAAGATCCAAGTAGTACGGTTGAACTTTCAACCCGACCCCAGCCATAAGGGAAGCAAAGTTTTCCGAGAAAAAATCAAAATATTTAAATATGCATAAAAGCAAGACATTGGTACAAATGCTGATTGTCACGAACACCTTACGTTGACCTTTGTCACTCACCTTATCCAGGCCAAGGCCACAAAAGTAATCGACGCAGGTGGAGATCAGGAGCAACGACAGGTAACGCCAATCCCACCAGCCATAGAACACATAGCTTGCTGCTAAAAGCATTCTGTTCTGCAGCTTATGCGGAAGAACAAGATACAACGCATAGACGATTGGAAAAAAGACGGCAAAGGCAAGGGAGTGAAAAAGCATTTTGTTCGACAGTCTCTCAATGCGACGCAAAATTTTGGGAAACTTCAATCAGGACAAAACGCACAACTTAGCCCATCCTAAACTAAAAACGTCCATATTTTGTGCGTAAAACTTCCCTTAAACAGCAACCTTGTGCTTTATCACCAGGTCCGCAAGCCTGTTCAAGGAGAGAAAGTCGTCAAAATCCAGGGTATCCATGTCCAACTGAACTCCTATCTCTTCTTCAACAATCATGATAATCAGCATCATTGTATAAGAATCAATGTCCAGGCTCTGATCTGGGCTTTCAATCGTAATCCCATCCTGATCTTGAATGAGCTTTTTGAGCTTTTCAGTAACATCCGCTTTATTCATAATCATTGCCTTTGCTTTTCATCGTGATCCACAGATACTCACGATCAAACGGGTTCCCCTCAGAGGTATTGATCTTTACTAATTCGGTCTCGAGGTCTTGCATAAAAAGATCCTTGTCCTCTACTTCAGCGATCACAGGGCTCGAACGAGGTTTCCACTACAGTTCATGCCCTTAGCCCTCCACTTCCAGAAAGCTATAAAGAACTAAAACCCTAGATAAGTGAATGGTTTGTCCGTTGGACCAAAGCCAAACAAAAGAAGAAAGCCAATTCCAATAAGAATAAACATTACAGGAAGAAAGATAAACTTCTTCTGTTCAAGAATAATTTTAAAAATTATAGTAAAAATATCCATACGTGCATTACACATGCCATCAAATTAATAAAACCCGCCACCGTAATTTTAAGCTTTCTAGCAAAATATCGATCGTATTGGAATTATTATTTTGAAGATGCTCAGACAAGTGACAATAGGGCCGAAATATTACTGGCAGCAGTAGTGGGCGAGTTCAAAACTGCCGACATGATCGTTAAGGTCAAAGAACCGCAGGCCACTGAGATATCCATTCTGCGGCCCGATCAAATATTGTTTACCTATCTCCATTTGACGGCCGAGCCGGATCAAACCCAAGGTTTGGTCGATTCCTGCTGTATCGGTATAGCCTATGAAACGGTCACCGATGATTGTGACGGCTTGCCCTTACTAGCGCCCATCAGCGAGGTTGCCGGCCGCATGTCGATCCAAGTCAGAGCACTTTGTCTCGAAAAAATAAAAGGTGGTAAGGGTGTATATTGCTGGGTGGTGTGCTGGGCGTGCCGGTGGCGAAAGTCGTGGTGCTTGGCGGTGGTGTCCGTCGGCACAAACGCAGCGCGAATGGCGCGATGGGCTTGGAGGCTTCAGTAACTGTGATCGATAAATCGCTGCCCCGGCTTAACGAATTGGATATGTAGTTTGGCCCAACCCTCAACACAATCTACGCGACCATGGAAACCGTTGAGCAATACGTCTTGGCGCTGATCTGGTGATCGGAGCGGTGTTGATCCCTGGCGCTGCTACTCCCCGGCTGGTGACCAAAGATATGATAAAAAAATGTAAAATGGCTCGGTTGTCGTCGATGTCGCGATTGATCAAGGCGGCTGTTTTGAAACCAGTAAACCAACGACCCATGCCGACCCGACTTATATCGTCGATGATGTCGTGCATTATTGTGTCACCAACATGCCCGGCGCGGTAGCCCGCACATCGGCGCGGGCGCTCAACAATAATGCGACCCTGCCGTTCGTTATCGCTCTCGCTAATAAAGGCTATACCAACAAGCTTTGCAGGATGATCCGCATCTGTTGAACGGGCTTAATATTCATAAAGGCCATGTCACCTATGAAGCTGTGGCCCGTGATTTGGGTATGGAATTTTTGCCGCCTGCCAAAGCGATTGCTTAATTGTAATCGCCTAAATTAATCGGATTGCAATTTCAGGACATTTCTTGAGAATGCGGTTTATGTCTCTGATCCACGGCTTTTATCTTAAGAATTTGCGCTAATTAGTCAGACATAAATGGGGTCTATTTGCCACTCTATGTAACATCGGCAACTTTAATCTGGGTTACAAAAAATTCAAAAACAGGGAGTGTAGGGTGATTTTAACCAGTGGTGCCTGGTGAAACGATTTGTTGGTTTTCCGGGGGTTTGGTGGTAGACGGTTGTATGCAATGTATAGGGATGTGCGGTTTAAATGGATTCAAATCCTATCGCTCCGACCAATTGATTTAGAGTTCTTAAATAGAAATGTTTAGTATGTATCCATTCTTTAGAGGATAGCACTGGTTAACAATGCCCCCAAAAGAACTCTGTCTATTGGATGATATTCCAGATAATAGCGCAAAGGGAATGATAGCTGTTATTCAGGGAAAACAACGGAATATATTCATTGCTCGAAGAGGGGATGTGGCATATGCCTACCTAAACTGGTGCCCCCACACCCAAGTTCTTATCGATCAAATCCCGGGACAATTTTTTAACGAAGATAACTCTTTTATCCAGTGTTCAAAACACGGAGCGTTATTTCGCGTGGAGGATGGCTATTGCGTGATGGGTCCTTGTAAAGGTGAGTATCTTAAGTCACTTCCCTGCAATACAAAAAAAGGAACTGTATCGCTAATTGAAGAATAAACTAATAACAGTTTAAAATGAGGTACAATTAGCATGAGGTACAATTAGCATATTATATGTAAAGGCTTTTATCTGCTCCCACGATAAGGCTCTATCTTTTGATCAGGGACCCACGAGCCTTCTGGGATTTTTCCCCGTTGGTAAAACACGTCTATTGGAATACCTCCCCGTGGATACCAATATCCACCGATTCGAAGCCATCTTGGATCCACTTCCTCTTCCAACCGTTTAGCAATATTAACGGTGACCTCCTCACTAAATCCTTGCTGGTTTCGGAATGAACTAAGAAAAAGTTTAAGTGACTTGCTCTCGATTATAAAAGCGTCAGGAATATAATCGATTATTAAATACGCAAAGTCTGGTTGACCCGTTACTGGGCACAATGTGGTAAATTCAGGACAAGAAAATCGAATTAAATAATTAGACGTTAAATGAGGATTATCTACCTTTTCCAAGATAGCCTCTTTGGGAGATTTTGGTAGTGTTGTCTTTATCCCTAACAGCCTAAGATTATCGTGATCAGTTTTACCCATTTGTTTTACTTAATTCATTAAGTATTAGTGTGTTCTTGTTACCGTTAATCAGTTTGTTGTTAACTCAATCAATTACTTCACTGACCAGAAAATAGGAATTACCCACTAGATTTAAGAGGTCGAATTAATTCAAATTTAGCGAGCAACTGGAAAAAACCGTGTTAATTATTAACTATCAGAAAAGTTGGACAGTTTGTGAGTCATATCATTATTTCTTATGAGTTATCGGAATTATTTGAGTACATTTTTCCCCAAATTTGTAATTTTGCAAACCTGCCAATCCGGTTTTATTGGATTTTTAAACCACGGTTCCGCCCAACCGTATTTAACACAGCTTTCCACAGTTCTTGGGCTTATTTTTTGGCCGCGATAATCAAACAATGGCAGCTTACCACCAGGTTCACTTAGCCCCCGCACCAACCATTCTTTCTGCGGTTGAGTCGGTTTTTTCTGATTTTCAGATGAGCCCTCGTCATCCCTATTTTTTTGTGGGACCTGCCCGTCCACTAGCTAATCCTCCGGTAAACTATTAAGGCCGCGTACATAATAAAGTAACTTATATCAATTGTCCAAAATTGGAGAGACTAACAATGGGCTATTTTCTTGTCTACGTCACTACTTCGTCTGAAAATGAAGCAAAAAATATTGCTCATGTGGTTGTTACAGGTCGTCAAGCAGCTTGTGCAAATATTCTAGGAAAAAGCACAAGCATATATAATTGGGAGGGCGAAATACACACCGAAACTGAGACCGTGCTCATACTTAAAACAACAACTGAAAAATTAGATGCCTTAATTAGTCGCCTGAAACAAATACATAGTTATCAATGTCCATGCATCGTCGCATTGGGTATTCAGCATGGAAATACTGAATTTCTAGACTGGATCGCCAAAGAAGTATCATGATTCATTAGGATATTAGGCTAACCAGCGCTTATATCGACATTGGGCCGATAATTTTACTGGATTAGTATTGTCGCAGTAGCCTGTGCGGCAATTCCCTCCTTCCTGCCAATAAAACCAAGGGTCTCGTTTGTCTTCCCCTTCACATTTACTCTTGAAGGAGAGATCGACAATATTTCACAGATGTTATTTTTCATTTCATCACGATAAGGACTTATTTTTGGCACTTCGCATATTATTGTGATGTCCAAATTTTGGACCGAAGCATTCATTGAGCTCAAAACCTCTCCAGCATGCCTCAAAAATATATGAGAAGAAGCATTTCTCCATTGCTCATCAGTCGACGGGAAATATTCTCCTAAGTCACCTTTACCCAAAGCACCGAGTATTGCGTCTGTCAGCGCATGAAGTCCTACATCAGCGTCGGAATGACCCTCGAGACCAAACGAAAATGGGATCTTTATACCACAAATGGTTACAAAATCTCCTTTCGAAAAGCGATGGACGTCATAGCCATTTCCAACACGAATATCTGGTAAACTTAAGGAATGTTTTTGCATTGCCTTTTCCAAATCCTCTTTGTTCGTAATTTTTTCGTTATCCAATAACCCCTGGACGACGACGACTGATAACCCATAAGCTTCAGCAACTGCAGCATCGTCAGCCAAATTATTTCCAATGAGAGAGCGATGAGCGGCGAGTATTTGATCAAATGGAAATCCCTGAGGTGTCTGGACACGCCAGATGTTAGATCTCTCTAAAGATTTAACAATTTTCCCATCATCAAGCAATTTTATAGCATCCATGATTGGCACCCCGGGGATACACCCCTTTCCATCAAGCAGCATATTTAAAATTCTATCTATAAGCGAATGAGAAACAAATGGTCGAACAGAATCATGGATTAAGACATTCAAGGGGCTCAACTCCTCCAGACTTTCTAATCCATTCCTAACAGAATCCTGGCGCTCGGGGCCACCGTACACAGGACTTAATAAGTGAAGTCCTCCCGTAGCAGTATCATACAAATCTTGATCGTCCGGATGAATGACGATCCGGACTGCATCGATTTTTTTATGGTTAATAAAAGCACGGGCTGTTTTTGAAAGAATAGTTTCTCCACCAAGGGGCAGATATTGCTTAGGGGTTTTCCCAGAAATTCGCTGCCCCCGGCCAGCGGAAACAATAAGTGCAACAGTTTCCAAATTACGATAATTATTCACAAATTAAACTTTCATATTCATTATTAAGCTCACATTCGGCTGAGAAGATATCCAGGTAAAATGTCGATGTGAGGTTGCTTGCGCACTGACTAAGCTACATAACTAATACAGAGTATGTTTTTATAGTTCTTGCCAATAGATTACAAAGGCGAATAACAGGTTTAGGCATGGGATGGCTTTGACAGTTCTTTCTATCTTCGCTTTAATTTCCCTTACACCTGCAATCCTTTTACCGTATAGAAAGGACCCCAAGCCGGACCGATGGTTTTGGGCGATGTTAGCATTGGCAATTGCCGGTACCGTGGTTCTTATATTAACGCGTCTGTCAACGGGCTGGAAAACAGATGTATCCACGGCATTGTGGTTCACTATATTTGCCTGCTTAATTTTGTATTTGCCCATAGTTACAAGTGTTTCAAAAGATAGTTGGCGTCTAAGCCCTCTTCTTATGCCTTATCTATTTATTCTAGGCGTTTTAGCTACTTTTTTGAGCGATAGTTCGAATCAACCTTTAGTTAATAATGCTCACGTGGTGTGGATGGGTAGCCATATTCTCGTATCTGTTGCTACATATGGTTTAATCACTTTGGCTGCTGTTGCGGCGCTTGCCGCATCCATTCAATCACGAGCTTTAAAACTTAAAAAACGAACAACTTTATCCAAACTTTTGCCATCAGTGACATCAAGTGAGAAATTAGTGTTACAGCTTTTATATACTGGGGAATTCGTTTTAGTTGCCGGGCTAATAACCGGAATGGCATCACAGTACCTAAACACTGAGAAGTTATTGATATTTGATCATAAAACAATCTTTGCAATTACCGTATTTCTAGTTATTGGCATTCTGCTTATTTTAAATCATCATTCAGGTACACGTGGCAAAACATCTACCCATTTGGTACTCCTTGCATACATACTTCTCACCCTGGGGTACCCTGGTGTGAAACTAGTCACCGATGTAATTCTGGTTGAACAACATTTTCATTTGACACTGTAAATAATTGTTTGTGTCAAATCAGGGTTTGCCTAATAAATAGCCATAAATTTGGATAGCTAACGTATGACTATTAGTATTGGTTCTATAAAGTTAAACAGTAAAGTGATCTTAGCTCCTATGTCAGGCGTAACTGACATGCCATATCGTCGCCTTGCCAAGAGCCAAGGCGCTGGATTAGTCATTTCAGAGATGATAGCCAGCCGAGCAATGATATATGCAAACAAAAAAACTCTCAAAATGGCTTCAAATTGTGAAGAAGAGTTCCCAATGGCCGTGCAATTAGCTGGCTGCGAACCTGACCTGATGGCAGAAGCCGCCAAAATGAATGCGGATAGGGGAGCAGCAATTATAGATATAAACATGGGATGTCCAGTAAAAAAAGTAACAAAGGGGCACGCCGGATCTTCCCTTATGCGAGATGAAAAATTGGTTGCAAACTTAATTAAGGCTACTGTCAACGCCGTAAACATACCGGTGACTTTGAAAATGCGAACCGGTTGGGATGATAAATCCCGAAATGCTCCAAAAATCGCCAAAATTGCCGAAGATTCTGGGATTAAAATGATCACGGTCCATGGTCGAACAAGATGCCAGTTTTATAAAGGTAAAGCAGATTGGGCCTTCATACGTGAAGTTAAAAATCGAGTGTCAATCCCGATTATTGGCAATGGTGACGTCAATACCGTAGAAGACGCACAAAATTTATTAGAAGAATCAGGTGCTGACGGGGTGATGATTGGTCGTGGTAGTTACGGTAAACCATGGTTTTTAAATCAAGTTAACCAATACCTTCAAACTGGCTTCCAATCGACGGCACCTGATATAAATACCCAATACCAAATTATAAAATCTCACTATGAGTCCTTATTAGAACATCATGGTATTAATAGAGGGATGAAAATTGCGAGAAAACATTTAGGCTGGTATAGCAAGGGACTGCCTGGAGCATCAGTTTTTAGAGCAAAATTTAATATCATCGATAATGTAAAACTTGCTCGCAAAATGATCTCTGAATTTTACGCTCCAATAATTGAAAAGATGACAGAGTGACGAGGCCTGCCAAATTAAAACTGGGAGACAGGCTAAACCTATTAAGTAGCGAAGTTATATTGAATTCTCTGGACTCAGCGGTCCTGGTTATTAACCAT
>Ga0315339_1000954_pt1 | contig 29158 bp, 28 predicted proteins | sample ASW17metaG_FD_204514 | JGI IMG/M metagenome (GOLD analysis project Ga0315339, IMG submission 204514) | Ammonia-oxidizing marine archaeal communities from Pacific Ocean, United States - ASW #17 | ecosystem: Environmental > Aquatic > Marine > Oceanic | place: USA: California | collected 2016-12-05 | reverse complement strand
TGGCAACGCGGATCGAACGAGAATACGAATGGGTTGTTGCGGCAGTACTTCCCCAAAAAAACCGATTTATCCGTACACTCACAAGAGCATCTCGACGCGGTCGCTCGGCAGCTCAACGGACGGCCCCATCAGACGCTAGAGTTTGAAACTCCTGCGGAAAGATTTAGCGCTTGTGTTGCATCGACCGGTTGAGCTCGCAACCGATGTCATGAGTAAGCCACCGTCCGTTGACGAATCCCGAGTCGAACAAATCATTGAGACCCCCAACTCGCACCTTACCTCCGGCTGCGAAGTTGGTCTAGTCATCACCACCTACAATCGCCCGCGCTATCTTGCCACGACTCTGCGGAGCCTGGCCGCCGGCACTTTGGGAAAGACCGCTCTGGTGATCATCGACGATGGCAGCCAGTCCCGTAAAACCCTCGATCTCGTTCGCGCCTTCTCGCTCCCGGGCGTACCCATCACCAAGATCTTCCGCAAACGTCGCGCCCGCAGCTTCAACGATGTCGGCTTCCCAGTTGCGCTTCGCTTTCGCAGGCGAGCCAAGGGATTCGGCGTCCATGACTGCCTGCGGATCGGCTGGCGGTATCTGCTGGACCACACACCTTGCTCCTATCTGGCCAATCTCGACTCTGACACGCTGGTCCGCCCGCGGTGGCTGAGCGAGATTCTTCGTTTGTACCGCGAGCAGCGAGATCGGTGCGGGCCAATCATCCTTACCGGCTACAACAGTTGCAAACACCCCATCCGCCAAGATCTCGGCGACCACTACGTGAAGGAATCCATCGGTGGAGTCAACGTACTCTTCGAAGCGGACCTGTTCGATTCGTTGATCGCGCCGAACTTGCGGTACGAAGAACCCTTGCAGATCGGCTGGGACTGGTTGGTGGTCCGTGCGGCTGTGCAGAAGGGCTATCCACTGCTTTGTACGAAACCTTCGGTCGTTCAACACACCGGACACGTCGGGCGATTCTCGTTCTTCGTCCAATTCGATCAAGCATTGGACTTCGACGACTGAGTCCCGAGGCTGGTATCAAGCTTGCGGTCTTCCGCTCCTCTAGGCCGCCGCGCGGAACTGCCTTGCGCCGGAAAATAGACGGAACACGACCCGCCCCCTCTTACGTCTACCCATACAGGAGAGGCGTTCCTGAGCAAAGAGGAGAGATCAAAATGAAACGATTTGCATGGTTTGTGACCGGTGCCGCGATAGGTGCGGCCGTCGCGGTGCTCTATGCGCCACAGAAGGGCAGCGACACCCGCAAGGTAATCCGCGAGAAGAGCGAGAAGGGCTTCAAGGTTGCCGCCGAGAAGAGCAAACAGGTCACCGAGCAGGGCCGGGCCGCCCTCCATCGCGGCGTGGTAATGGCTGACAACGCCAAAGAGGTGGTCGTCCGAAAAGTGAAGGCTGTCGCAGCCTAACCGGCGGCGTTACGCCTTCACGGCGCCCGCTTTACCATTCTCGACAGCGAATGAAGCCCGGGTGGAAATCGATCCCCCGGGTTTCTCCACGAAGTCCATCACCTTGTAGTCCGCCTGGAAGTTCTCGGGAGTGATCGTGCAGCTTACATAGCCGCGCTGATTGTTGAAGAACTGCACGAAGGGGTTCTCCGACATCATCTGTTCCACGCCTTCGCGCAGATCCGAGCCGTCACCGCCGGAGCTGATCGAGGTCGTAACAAACTCGGTCGCCACGGGAGCAGCATCTGGGTCGTTCAGATCCGAGGACAAGTTGCATACCCAATGATTGTGAATGTCGCCGGTGAGAACGACGGTATTGTCGATCGAGCCCTCTTTCAGGAATGAGAGGAAGCGGTTCAAGCCCGCCGGATAGGCAGCCCACTTGTCCATGCTGTATATCTTCTCCGGACCTAGCGCTCGATCAAGCGGAGCCATCATGACCTGCTGCGGCAGCACCTTCCAGCGAGCCTGCGACTTGCGCAGTCCGTCGAACAGCCAGCGCTCTTGCTCGGCGCCGAGCATCGTGGCTTCCGGGTTGAAGGCCTCGTCGCAGAGTGGTTTATTCCCGTCGCCGCACGGCTGGTCCGTCCGGTACTGACGCGTATCGAGCACATCGAACTGCGCAAGATTGCCATACGAGAGCCGCCGGTAGAGCCGCATGTCGGCGCCTTCCGGCATGGAGGAGCGCCGCAACGGCATCATCTCGTAATAGGCCTGGTACGCGGCGGCGCGGCGAGCCAGAAACGCCTCGCGCTCCATTGGGCCCTTCTCTTCCGGGATGTCCGACGCATAGTTGTTGTCCAACTCGTGGTCATCCCACGTTACGCTCCACGGAAACGCCGCATGCGCCGCTTGCAGGTCGGGATCAAGCTTGTAGAGGGCATACCGGTTGCGATAGTCCGCAAGCGTCATGATCTCAGGACTGTTGTGCAGCCGCGGCCGACCTGCGGACTCCTTGGCCGGGCCGCCCTCGTAGATGTAATCGCCGAGATGGAAAACAATGTCCAGATCTTCAGCGACCATGTGGCGGTAGGCCGTAAAATAGCCGGCCTCATAGTGTTGGCATGTGGCGAAGCCCATTCGGAGGCGGTCGAGCGGCGCGTTAGCCGCGTCGGCCGTACGTGTGCGGCCACGGGGGCTCTCTTCCGACCCGGCACGAAACTCGTACCAATAGTGGCGTCCCGGTTCGAGGCCCTCGACTTCGACGTGCACGGAGTGCCCCAGCTCGGGCGTCGCCGTCGCCGTGCCCTTTTGGACTTCCTGCAACATGTTCGAATCCGACGCGACTCGCCAACTCACTTCGTATGATTGGTCGGGCGGCAGCCCGCCGCCGTTCAACGGGTCGGTCGCCAACCGCGTCCAAAACACGATGCCGTCGGGCGTGGGGTCACCGGAGGCCACACCCAGCGTGAAAGGGTTCGTAGAAAACTGAGGCTCACCCGTTCCACACGCGGTCACTCCGACAAGCGGAAGTCCGGCAACGGACGCCGCGGCCATAAGGAACCGCCGGCGGTCCAGTTGGCTGTGCCGACTCATACTCGAAAATCTGTTATTCATTCACTGTGCTCCGCGAGGTAAGGTTACCGCTTCAATCAAGTCTCTCACGTCCGTGATCCGTCCGTCCGTGATCCGACAATGCTACATTCAAACGCCGTCCTTCGCCTTGTGTAGAGGCAGACCCGCCGCCTTGGCGGGCACCGGCTCTCGCGGATTCTACCTTTACGCTCTGTCGTTCAAGCCGTCGCATGCTCAGTGGCAGCCACCGCGTGTTGCTATCTAGAGCTGCTGACGGCGTGGCTGCTGTGGCTGCTCCCGATGGTGCTCACGTGGGTTGAGCCGGGCTCGCAGATCTCCGGTCGTGGCCTGATTCCCGTTCTCTTCGTCTCGCGAGCAGTCGATAGAAGCCTTCCCTGGTTCCTTTTCCAGAACGCCGGACCGCTCGTCCTAACGCTGGGCTTCGTGACAGCGGGAATCCCGATCTGTAGAAAACTGCGCCATTGGAGTCGCCTATTCCTCGCGTTCGCCGTGTTTTGGGCGGCGCTACTTCTGCTCGACGCCACGCTGGTCTTCGCCCAGGGCTTCTCCGGCCCGCTCACGAGGTTGCTTCAGCTTGCGGCGCTAGCCGACTTCGCGGAGCCCATTTTGGGAATCTCCTTAGCGGTCGCCGTGGCCGCTTTCGTCATCGCGGCCACCGCTCGAATCATCAAGCTTTTACATTTGGATGATCTTGAGGACCCCAAGTCTCGAATCGTTTGTGCGCTCTTGCTATTTGTCGTACCCGTTGCCGTACTCAACTGGTATCAAGGGGGTGCACAACCTGTAGGGAGTGGGTTCTGGAGGCTCGGCCTGCCCTATGCGCCTACGTTGTTCGCCACACTCGCCGTGGTTGCGTCACTTTGGACGTTTCGTCCAGAGGCCACTCCGCTTCGGCTTGGCGGCCTCGGTGCCGTGGCTGCTGTTTGCCTGGCCACAGCCGCCTACGCCGGAGTCGACTACTTCAGCATCATCGAACCAAGACAGCAGGCCGAAGCGCATTTCGACGAACATCAATCGCGCTACTGGGACCTGCGCTTCGAACAGGGAGCCTTCACGCCCGGGCAGCGCCAACAGTGGGAAGCGGAAGCCGATCAACGCCTCGAAGATCTAGCCGCCCGCCTCGACGTGCCCATCGCGGAGACGAGGTATCTCGCCTATGTCCACATCACAACGGACAGCAAGCGCGCACTCGCCGCCGAGCGGCGCACCGACAGCCCGTCCTTCATCGATCCATCAACCGGGGCGCTACATCACCTATTGGCAGTGGACAACTCGCTTGGAGATCCGCGCGGCGAAGCGCACATGCTGCTCCGGCAGGCCTGGGGCGAGCCCGACCCCTGGGATGTCGCGCAGGCGATCGCGCGCTACGCCGCCGACCGTTATCTCGACCACGACTTGACCGAATACGCCCGTCGTATTACCTGCGAGGAGCGGCACTACACGCTCAGCGAAATCTTCGCGCTCGATGGCGAGTACCGTTCCCCCATCGTGACCGACGTACTGGGCGGCGCCTAGGTCAAGTTCGAGCTGACCACCATCGAACTATCGAAACGCGCACCAACTCTGCGCGATCTCTATCAATCGAGCCCCAACTCCATCCTCGGTGAGCCGGACGCGAAACAGGAGCGAGCCTGGGAAACCTACATAAACTCGCTTCCCTGCCCCGATCGGCCCGAACCTCACATCACCCTCCATCACAATCACAGAGGCATCACCTTCACCCACGAATTCAGAAACGGCTGGGGCTACGGCTCCGACATGGCAGGCAAGCAGCTTCAACGCATTCGCGGGTTCGGCGGAACGGCGACCGCCTTGGTTCCCTACGCCTCGTTTCGCACGCCCCCGAGCACGGAGTTCCGCTTCCTCCTATCGGAATCAGACGAGCGCGTCCTCCGCTCAATTGACCAAGCCCACGCCGCCGGCCTCCAGATCATGCTGAAACCGCAGCTTTGGGGACGCATCTTTACCGGTGACATCAAGTACGAACGCACGGAGGACTTCGGGGTCTGGTTCCGGCGCTACCGCCGTTGGATTCTACACTTCGCGCGGATGGCCGAATTACACGGCGTCGAACTCTTCTGCATCGGCAATGAGCTGAACGGCGTATCCGGCCACGAGCAGCATTGGCGCGCGCTGATCCAGGACGTCCGCCGCATCTATAGCGGCCCTCTCACCTTCGCCGCGAATTGGAATGAGGAGTTCGAGCAGATCTCCTTCTGGGATGAGCTCGATTACCTCGGCGTCAACTTCTACTTTCCTCTCGCCGAACGGGGTGAGATTCCCACCGCCGGATCGCCCCGCCTCCAGGAACTCACAGCAAACCTCGAAGCCATGCATCGCCGCTACCGCAAACCGATCCTCTTTACCGAGGTCGGATATCCACCACTGGCGACGGCCGCCGCCGAACCCTGGAAGGAAACCAAGGCCGCATTCGACCACGACCTACAGAAACACTGCTACGAGACGGTCTTCCAGGCGTTCTCTGGTAAGCCTTGGTTCGCCGGAATGTATTGGTGGAAGTGGCCCAGCCACGGTCAGAGCTCGGCCTTCAGCATCGGGCACAATCCCATTGGCAAACCGGCCTTAGATGTTCTCCGCGATTGGTACGGGCGACCTTCGCCCGCGACCCAATGGGGAGCTACCGGATCGGCACCATGAAGCTGCCCGCCGCCGCCTCGGTGTAGCTGCCGTCCACGGAAAAGAGAGTCGCGTCAAAATCCTCCCGTTCAATGCTGGAAATCTCGTGGCCGCGCTGTGTGTCGTCGGCTCGTACTTCGGCGGATTGCACTGCTAATCCGGGAAATGCTTCTGCCGTAATGGGGAAACCACCTATGCCCCCTCCAGGTCGGGGGCCGCCGAATGTCCCGCCACTCATGCGCATGAAGCCCTGGAGTACCGCCGCTTCCTCCAAGTCGAGGCCCGTCTTCTCCCAGGGAACGCTCCAGATCTCACGAACCCGGCGCGAGCCAACGAAACACTCGTAACGCTCGGCCGACCAACTTCCGACCCTCTCGCCTTCAGACACGCGCCGGCATTCCATCCGAGACTCATCGCCGCTATCGAAGCGCCGGTTCAACATTTTTCGCATTGCGGACTGCCTCTCCGGCGGCAAGTTCCGAATCCGTCGCTCTATCCGTTCCCGGAATTGTTCCTGCTTTTCCGTCTGGCTCTGGCGCTGCCGCTCGGCGTCTTCCTGGCTCACTCGGCGGAAGATCTTCTTCTCTTCGTTGACGACGAGGAGGCTTCGCGTTTCGTTGTTGTAAAGAACCGCTTGCTTGAGATCCTCGGTCAACGTGTCCATGCGGACGTGTTGACATTGCACACGAATCTCATGAGTGAGGATAGAGCCACCCCGCCCCGAATCGACGCGGACAGTCAACAGAGTCCCGGCCGCGAGAGAGCCGGCAGACGCCATCATCAGTAGAGCAGCATAGTATCGACGAACGTAGATCATGGAGTCCCCTTGGACCGGGTGCCGCCCTTCCGACCCTCTTCAGGCTCAGCCTGCATGAGGATCACGGGACGGCCCAAGTAGTCACTGGGAGGTGAGAAGTCCGAATCGGTGAATTCGTACATCTCCATCTCGCGCAGCTCCAATAACTCAACCGTGCGGTCATTCTCTTGCCGTAAGCGCTGGACAGGCACTCCCTCGAACGCGTCTGTACTTGCTTTGCCCGGCGTCCCCGACGGCAGTAGGGAGTCTTCTGGCCGCAACCGCAGGTCCTGCAATGTGCTTATGGCCTCCCGAAGCAAGTCGAAGTCAGTCGCACGAGCTTTAAACTGGTTCCAACCGGCGGCACAAACATCCCAACCCTTTACACCGGACATGCGGCCCTCATACTTGTCACACGTCCATGCGCTAACCGTTTCGCCTTCCCATACTTTCTCGAATCGGAGTTTGGAATCCGCGGCGCCCTGCCCTTGATCATCGACCAAGTCCTGAACGGCGCGTACCTGCTGTTTCAACATCCTGAGGGTCGCAGCATCGAATTCGCGATAGAACTTCTGTTTGTGATCGATCATCCAAACTTGCTTTGGGGATGTCTGGTACACGATCGTCTGGTGGCTCCGGGCGTCCTCGATCTCGATCGAAACACGCCCCGCTCCGATCCTCAATTCTCGTCGGATCGCCGCACCGGCGCGGAAATCAATTCCCGTCTCTACCAATAAGACGCCCGCGGCCGCCATCTCGACGAAGGCCGGTAACAGAAGGCAGGCCACTCGCACTCTCCTCAAGCCTCACCCGGTTCAAGGCCTCTCACGGAGTCCCTCCGCGCCGAAAAGCATATCGCGGGCCTTGCCGCCGTTCGCCGCGAGGCGGTCAACAAAAAGACCCCGGTAGCTCGCAACGACGTAGTCGCCTTTGGAGAAGCCGAGACGCTCCGCGGTTCGGTCGATCCAGCCGGCGGCGCCTTCCAACTCCAGGTAGTCACCGACGGGCGTTTCGTCGAGCAAGACCTTGCCGCGCTCTCGTGACTTATGAAACTCGGTCCGAAACTTCTCGTAGCGCCACTGGGGTTCGAATTCAAGCGCATCAAGGATACGCGCGAGCTGCACCGGGTCATCCGCCGAAATCTCGTGCTCTTCTCGGACTTTGTGGTCGCCCTGGTATTCAACGGGCAGCTTGATGGTGAGCTCGCAACCTTTGTCGGCTTCACGGACACGAAGTAGCCGCCCCGCCATCAGCCAAGAGTTGCCGCGCCGGTCATAAACCGTGTTCTTCTCGTGATAGCGTCTTCGCACCACACGCCATCCCAGGCGGCGTAGCGCCGCGCGGATTTGGGGAACACCGGCAACCTTCAGCTTAACTTCGGTTTCCCTCATTGAACGCCTCGGAGGGCCAGTGTGAATCGATCGTGTGAAATCAACAAGCCGCGCGTTGTCCGGTCAGACGCTCTGAGTAGAGCGGTCACCTGTCGCGATCGACCACCCATTCGGTCACCGAATAGAGGGAGCGCTTGTAATTCGAATCCGGCAGAGCGCTCAGTTGCGACACCGAGGTGTCGATGTAGTCAAGAGCCCGAGCGCGGACCCGTTGGATCGTTCCGTACTTGTGCAGCAAAGCGAGAACCGCCGCGAGCGGAGTTCGATCGTACGCCTTGTCGTCGACCACCCGTTGGATGGTGGCCCGCTCGTCGGGCTTGCACTGCTTGAGGGCGAGGATTAGCGGCAAGGTCACCTTACCCTCCCGCAAATCGCTGCCGACCGGCTTTCCTAAAACGCGTTCCGACGCCGTGAAGTCCAACAGGTCGTCCACGAGCTGAAAGGCCATCCCGAGATTCCAGCCATAATCGCCGAGACGCTGCTCCTGTTTGGAGTCGGCCCCGGCGAGAATCGCTCCCAGCCGCGCGCACACCGAGAACAGATAGGCCGTCTTGCGGTGAACCAGCGAGAGATGCTCGTCTTCTGTGACGTCGAGGTTGCCGATCCATTCAAGCTGCATCAGCTCACCTTCGACCATCATCTGGGTCAGTTCAATCAACAGGTCGAGAATGGCAAAATTTCGCTCGCGCAGCGCCAGGTTAAAGGCCTGCATATAGAGCCAATCCCCGGCGAGCACGCTCGTCTGATTACCCCAGCGCTGGTTAATCGACGGATTGCCCCGTCGTGTGTCCGCCTTGTCGATCACATCGTCGTGAACCAGCGTAGCCGTGTGAATGATCTCGACGACGGCGCCCAGCCGGACTGCCGCATCGCCCTGATAGCCGCAAGCGCCCGACGATAACAGCAGTAGTGCGGGACGAAGTCGCTTGCCGCCGCTCTTCTGGAGGTGATGGCTGATCGCCGTCACCGCTTCCACTGAGCAGATCGTATCCGTGCCGATCGCTTTTTCCACCCGTTTCAGGTCGTCGGCGAGCAGGCTCTGGACCTCTCGACGAGACATCGACGGTGTCTTGATTGTTGGCATGTGCGGGGAGCGGGTAAGAAGCTCAGTTTATACCCCGAAGGCGGATACAGGCAAACCGAAGAAATCGCAAAAGTTACGCGTCGTGTGATCCGCGACTTCGCCGTAGCTCAGCCCTTTCAACTCAGCCAGCCGTCGGACGGTGTGCACCACATAGCACGGCTCGTTCCGGCGGATTTTGCGGTAGGGAGCCGGCGTGAGGTACGGAGCGTCGGTTTCGACCAGAATCCGTTCAAGCGGCACGTACGCCGATCCCGCGCGAACATCATCCGCCCGGGAAAAGGTAAGTACGCCGCCGTAGGCCACATAGAAATCGCGATCAACCGCCTGTTTTGCCTGTTCTTCGTTGCCCGAAAAGCAATGCAGCAGGCATCCCTGCCCGCTTGAAACCCAGTGCTCATCCAGAAGCGCCATGGTGTCATCCCAGGCGTCCCGTGTGTGGATCACAATGGGTTTGCCGGCCGACCGGGCGATCTCGATCTGCCGGACGAAGACTTCCCGCTGCCGCTCTCGGGGCGAGTTGTCGTAGTGAAAGTCGAGACCGATCTCGCCCACGGCGAGCACTTTGGAGTGCTTGAGCAACCCCTGCAGATTCTCAAACGCAGCCTCATCCGCCTTGGCCACGTCGTGAGGATGAATGCCGACGGTAGCGTACACCGCCTCATAGCGATCAGCCATCTTGATCGCAACATCCAGACCGGGAGGCCCGTCGCCGGTACCGATCGTGAGCATCGCGCTAACCCCCGCCTCCTCGGCCCGCGCGACCACGGCGTCGCGGTCCTCCTCGAAAGCCCGGTCGTCCAGATGGCAATGTGAATCAACGATCAATGCGAACCCATCCCAGTTCTCGATTCTACGACGTCACCCATCGGTCAGCCCCGCAACTGCATCTTCCCGACCCGTTCGCACAACCCCTAGCCGAGCCGCGAGAGACAACGAGCGGTGCGAACCACGCGCCCACGCAAGTCAACTCGGCAACAAGGAAAGGCAAGAACTGGGTTCTTCTTGGTTAGCTCGACGAGTCGCCCATACGCCCCCCGCGAGCCGACACGAGCCGCTCAACCAGATCTGCAACAGCGCCGGGGTCGTCGACCCGGTAGAGCGCCGCCGTATCTCCCGGCGTCAAACCGACGTAGACGGTGATTGTTTGAGGGGGTAACGCCTCGAAAGCCAGTTCGTCCGTGATGTCGTCGCCGCAATAGATCGACAGGACCGCCTCGATTCCACCTTGCTGCGCGAGTAACGTGCGAGCGGCGGACCCCTTGCTAGCTGCGTCAACCGGGAAGTAATCGAACACCTTCTTGCCTTCCGTGAAGTGAACGCTACCCTCGAATCGCTCGGCGAGATCGTAGGCGCGCCGCTTCATTTCACCCTTCCTTTTCTCGGCGACGCGCCGGTGGTGAACAGCGATCGTCGAGCCCTTGTCGTCGATTCGGGCGTTCGGTATGGGGGCGAATGTCTCGACGAGTGCGGCGCGCAATTGGTCCCAAGACTCAGGGATACCCGTTGTTGCGATCGGTTCCGTGGCGCCCGGATCAAGGCGCTCGCGGCCATGATTGCCGATGTAGATGAGATTCGAAAGACCGACACGCTCACGGACATCGGCCGCCGTCCGCCCACTTACGATCGCGACCGTAACGTCGGGAAGCGCGGCCAGAGCTTCAAGGCCGGCCTTGGTTTCCGCCGGGATAGCGGCATCCTCGGGGCTCTCGCCGATCGGCGAGAGCGTCCCGTCGAAATCGAGCATCAAGAGCAACCCGCCCGCCTTGGCGAGGCGCTCCGTGATCCGAGGCCAATCAGCAAAGAGTTCCTTCATTCTTAGCCTCGTGCGTGACCCAACGCCCGCGTATGGTCCTCAACGGGCTGATAGCTCAAGGTATCGGTTTCACTGGGGATAGCGGCCGAGCAGGAATAGAAGTCGACCGCTCGAAGTTCTTTGAGAATAACATGCAAGGTTGTCCGCTTCGAGACTCGACGTGCTCTTGCGATGAAGCCACCGCACTGGGTCCTCGTTCCCGGCTGGCAAGGCCGTCGTGGATTGTTTGGCTACAATGAGCCTTGGTTATGAGGTCGGTGTGAAAGCGAATCCAAAGGACATCAAACAAGAAACCGGGAAAACTCTCGAGAAGCAAGACCAGCCGGTTGATATCCCTCATCGCGGGGTCGTCGCGGAGTGGACGGTTACGATCATCCTGCTGCTGTTCGGCACGACGACGCTCGTGCAGGCGTTCGTGATTCCGACGGGATCGATGGAGGAGTCGCTTCTCATCGGCGACCACCTGCTGGTCGACAAGCTGGCGTATTCGCCCCATGGTTCTGTCGACCGCTATCTACTCCCCTACCAAGACGTCGAGCGCGGCGACATCATCGTTTTCCGCTATCCGATGGACCTAGCGCAAACGTTCGTCAAACGGGTCATCGGCGTTCCCGGTGACCGCATACGGCTAGTGGACAAAAAGCTTCTCCTGAACGGGAAGCCGATCGACGAGCCCTATGTCATTAATCGCACGGCCTATATCGATCAGTACCGGGACAATTTCCCCGGTCAGCCGAATACGCCGATGCCCGATCGGGCTCTTACAATGCTCCGGGAGAACGTAGCAGGAGGTGACATCGTCGTGCCACCCGGCAGCTACTTCGCCATGGGCGACAACCGCGACCAATCGCTCGACAGCCGTTACTGGGGATTCGTTCCGCGCGAGAACATCATCGGCAAGCCTCTCGTGATCTACTGGTCCTACGACGCACCCACCGAGAGACTTCAGGACACCGGCGTCTCCGTGGCTCACCTGAAGGACGTCTTGTTCAATTTCTTTGGTAAGACTCGCTGGTCGCGCACCTTCAACCTGATCCACGCACACGCGCTGGACGCGCAATGAGTTCCAAGCGGGACCTCTCACATTTCCACGGCGTCATCTTGGCAGGCGGCCGCGGTACGCGGTTCTGGCCGCGCAGCCGCCGCACCCTGCCCAAGCAACTCCTTCCCGTCGTCGGTGGCCAGTCGCTGATTCGCCAGACAGCGGAACGCCTGAAGGGGCTCGTGCCCGCCGAGCGTTTGTGGGTTCTCACAAGCGAAACGCTTCGCAAGAAGGTCATCCAGGAAGTGCCGGAAGTGCCGCGCCGTCAGGTGATCGCGGAGCCAGTTCAGCGAAACACCGGACCGGCCATCGGACTCGCCGCGAGGCTCCTACAAGAGCTGGATCCGGACGCGGTGATGGGCGTGTTCCCGTCGGACCACTTCATTGAGCGCGAGGCCACTTTCCGCAAAGTGTTGCAGCGGGCCGTGCAAGCCGCGAGCGATGACCGCCTGGTTGTGCTGGGCATTCCGCCGCGCGGACCGGAAACAGGTTACGGCTACATTCGGCTCCCCAAGGGCGCAAAACCCGGGGCTACGGAGCCTCTACCGGTCGTGAAGTTCGAAGAGAAGCCGCCGCTCACGAAGGCAAAACGCTTCGTCAAAGCTGGCAACTACTTTTGGAATGCCGGGATGTTTGTGTGGCGCGCCCAGGTGATCGGAGACGCCATTGAAAAGTTGATGCCCCAGACGGCCCAGGCCCTGTCGCGACTCGCACCATTATCGTCACGCCGATTCACAAGCTCGCTGCGGGCCTACTACGGCGACTGCGACAACCAGTCCATCGACTACGGCGTATTGGAGCACGCCAAGAATATCGTCGGGTTCGCCTGCCCCGAGTTCGGCTGGAACGACGTGGGAAGTTGGGAAGCCGTCTACCAACTACTGCGCGAGCAACATCAAGGCAACGTCTGGCGGACAGCAGTTCATGAGATCGATTCCCATGGCAACTACGTCGAAGCGCCAGGCAAGCTTGCGGCACTCGTCGGCATCAAAGACCTGATCGTTGTCGACACGCCGGACGCCTTGCTCATTTGCTCGCGCGAACACGCCCAGAGCGTATCAACCCTCGTGAAAGAACTCGAAGCAGCCAATCGCGAAGATCTGCTCTAGTCTCCGTAGGCAGGGCACTCTTGAGGGATGTGGTTGCCGGTCCGCTGCCACCCACAGCCAAGCAAAGGAGGCGCTGGTGTTAACCTGCGCGCTCGCGGGCGCAAGCCCGCTAAAAGGCCCCAGCGGTACCGATACACGTGATGAAGAATGTAGGGGTACAGCATGCTATGCCCGTTGCCCCCGTGCCTGCCGAATTGGGGAGCAGTCAAAGGCGCTGATAGCGTTTTCACACAAACTCTTCAGCCGTGTGTGTCAGGGGTCGCGCCGAAGCCCTGGATAAAACTGCGTGAACACGTTGTCCGTAGCCGCGTGCTCCTTGTGGCAAGACCAACAGCGCTCCTTGGGATATGCCGTCGCCTTCGCTTTCGCTGAACCATCGTCGGCGATGAAATTGAAGTAAGCCCAGCTCTCTTCAAAGCGGGATGTATCTTTCACGGCGACTTCGATCCCGAGCGTCTTGTCCTGGAAATGGCCCTGCTGATTGATCGACTCACGTGAACCGGCGGTCAGTACTTCCATCGCAATGATCGTCCGCTCGGGAAACTTGCCGGTCTTTTCGTACTCGCGATAAGAAGACGGGTTGATGAAGAGATTATGGAACTTCGGGTCCTTGCGTTTCGCTTCGCTGGGCTCGTTGTAGCTCAGGCCAAGGGTAGCGCCGATAAAAACCCAGTCGCGGTAGCCTTCGGGACGCAGCAGTTCCTTGTCCTCAGTGAAGCGCGGCTCGGCATCCTGGGCCGATGCCGGGCTCGGCACGGCCAAACAAACAAGAAATAGCAATGGAAGTGCGAAATAGCGCATCACAATGGATCCTTTACGACCGTCAGGATAGCACCGACTACACTACGCCGCGTAGCGCCGAACCGATGACGTAGGCCAGCAACGCCGCACCGCTGCCTAACCCAAGTGTTTCAAGCCCCGACCAATACCAGGCTTGAGAAACGAAGCGCGCCTTGACGACTCCGACGGCAAAGAATACGGCCGCCGTCAGGCAGATGCTCCAGACGTACGGATGTGCAAACGACCCCGGCACGAAGTATTGCGCCAGGAACGAGACCAAAGGCACGACTCCGATGCAAACAAACGCACCAAACGTAATCGCCGCGGCGCGGAACGGATAAGGGCCGTCGAGCGACATACCGTGCTCCTCGCGAATCATCGTATCGACCCACTGACTGAGATCAGCGGTGATGGTATCGACCACGTGTTCAAGCCCGTCACCCGAGAAACCCTTCGCCTGGAAGATCTGCCGAACTTCCTCGCGTTCACCTTCCGGGTAGAGCGAGATATGTTCCTCTTCCATACGACGGGCTTCGTCACACAGTTGCTGGTCGGCCCGCGTACCCAAGAAGTTCCCGGCCGCCATGCTGAAGCCGTCCCCAACGAGGTTCGCCAGGCCAAGCACGATCACGATGCCGCTCGAAAGGCCCGCCCTCGCAACACCGGAGACGATCGCGAACGTGGTCACGGTACCGTCGATCGCGCCGTAGATGAAATCGCGCTGGCAGCTTGATCCGGGACTGTTCTTGAGCCGGTGGCGAATGGCTTCCGGCGTGTGTGTTGCGCGCAGCGCGGAAATATCAGGGTCGTTTGGTTCCGCCATGGCATCCAGTATCTCAGGAGATCAGGCACAACTTGGCTGCCAATAGACGGCGGCGCGTCTCAGCGGCCGGGACATTCAAAGAATCCCGAGCATCAGATAAATCGTGAACCACGACGAACCAGATACGCGTCGAACGTTGGTCGCCGGAGAAGCCGTTTCAGCTAAGAGGTCTCCCCGAACTCGTCGACGCACTGAGACTTCCCATTCCGAACTGACCCGAAACGTCAATAAATCCATCAAGGAAAACGCCGCTACTGCGTCGCGGATTTCAACGTGGGTGTAAGACGCATGACCTCAATCGCCGAGCGGTCCATCACTTCCGGAATGCGCGGCCCAATCACATTCTTCCAGTGGTCGCTCTCGTAGACGGCCTCGTAGAGCCGAACGCGGTCCTCTTCACTCTCAAACCGCCGCATCCAGATGTAGCAGCTATCGTCGTCTTCGCCTCGGAAACTGGCGGTAATCACCATCCCTTTGGAGACTTGAAACGGAATGATCTCCTGCTCCATCAGCCGGAGCCAATCATCCATCTTGCCGGGTAGGATCTTGTACTTTCTGAGTTCGTAAAAGGCCATGCCTCAAGTCTAGTGGATCTGTTTTAGGTGTACGGCACGGTATGCTGTTCGGACGATGAAGACGCTCCTAAGCCTCGTCATAACAGCACTCATACTGCTTGCCTCGCCTCAGGCGCAAAGCCAAGAACGCTTCTCCGTCAAATCGCTTACCGACCCCATAACAGGCCGTTCCATCACGCGCTACCAGAGCCCGCATCACGAAACCCACCACTACTATTTCGTCTCGCCCTGGTCGCCGGACGAGAAGCAGATTGCCTTCTTCCGCTTCAACGAAGACATCGAGAAACTAAGCGCGATCGGCCGCTATCCAGGTTCGCTCTGGGTGATGAACGTTGACGGCAGCGGTCGCCGCAAACTCGTCGACAATCTGCCCGGCCACCACCACGTGGGCGTCAATCAATTCTGGGGTCCCCAAGGCAAGTACATCTACTTCTACGACACAACGCCGGGACGGAAGTGTATGGCACGGGTCGAGGTTGCCGGCGGCGACACCGAATGCATCGACACCCCCGTCCCTTGTACGCGGGCGAGCCCGGATCTGAAAACGCTCTCCTGCGGCACCGCAGACGAGTAGGGGATCTTCGATATCGAGACGAAGAAGTACCGGCGGTTGGTCACGCTCGAGCGCGCCATCGCGCTGACTCCGAACAAGGAACTCGTTTCAAACCTGGCCTCGGCGCTGCAAAACACCCACTTCAGCCCGACCGGCGACAAGGTCATCATCGTTCACCGCGCGAAGGAGTCCTTCCCCCGCCTCGTCGAGATGTTCGTCTACGACTTCAAGAAGGAACAACTCACTTGGCTGACCCACGACCTGCATCACCCCTCGTGGCGGCCCGACGGCAAAGCGGTTCTTTTCGTCCGGTGCGACTCGCGAACAAACACTCAGTGGCTTTGGGAAGTCAACGTCGAAACGAAAGAAGAGCGGCCTCTGTTCGATGCCCATCACGTGCCGGCCGGCCATCCGTCGTATCACCCGCTGAAACAACACCTCATCGTGACCGACTGCTTCGGCGGTGACTTTGGCAACGGCCTGGCGCTCGCGAATACCAAGACCAAGCGCATGGAGCAACTCGTGACCATTCCGCTCGGCTCCAAGCCCGAGGTCTATCCGGACGAGCGATTCCCGTTCCGCAACTGGGGGCTTTGGATGCCACCGCGCAAATACCTGAACGAGCCGCGGCCGGTGTGGAACAGAGACGGAACCAAACTGCTCTTCACCAGCCAAGAGAGTGGCCGGATGAACCTGTACGTCGTCGACACCTCGGATCTATGAATTATTCGTGTAGCATAGGTGCGTCCGCGTGCCACCTGAGAATGTAAGGGCATGGCATGCCGTGCCCGCCCGCGGCCCCAAAGGCCCAAACGGATTCCAAGATGAAAAAACTCAGTCCAATCATCGCAGCCCTGCTCGTATCATTCGCCTGCGGATCAGCCCCACGGGAGTCCGCCCCGTCGGCGTCTTCCGGTTTCACTCACGGACCCACGCTCGGCCGGCTTTCCGCTGACGGCGTCGGCGTCTGGGCTCGAACGAATCGGCCCGCGAAGTTCCAAGTGCGCTACGGCACAACGAAGGATCAACTCACGTCGACCTCCGACGCCGCCGAGACCACCGTCGATCACGACAACACGGCATGGGTACATCTCAAAGGACTCGCATCGGACACCAAGTACTTCTACGAGTTGGTCATGGCGGACTCGGGAGCTTCCGGCCCGGGAGGCTCGTTCCACACCCTGCCCGCGATCGGTGATTGGGCCGATGCCGAGCACAATCCGAAAGGTCTATTCAACTTCCGTTTCGAGTTCGCTTGCGGCAACAACCAACGCACCGGCAGCGGCAGCAATTTCGGCGGCGCGCTCCCGACCTACACGACGATGCTCCGCGACCTCAAGCGCGACGAAGAGCGCAGCCGCATCGACTTCGCCATCCTCAACGGCGATTGGCTCTACGAAGAGAAGCGCGACTACCCGCCCGAGGAGTGGCTGCGGCAGGTCGGCGTGCAGGCAGGCCAGAAACCACGCATCGTCGAGATCGCTCCAACCATCGTCGGCGTCTGGGAGAACTACAAACACTATTTCAACGAAGGGCCGAACCTCACCAAATGGCATAGCTCAATCCCGTCGTTCTTCACCTTCGACGACCACGAAATCGTCAACGACGTCTACGGACCAGCCGAGGTAGGCCGCCGCAACCGACGCCCTGTGTTCCGTGACATCGGCGTGCAAGCCTGGTACGACTATCTCGGCTGGAGCAACCCCATTCCCCACGAGCAGGGCATCCAGTTCGGCAAGGCACAGTTCGAGGCTGAGAGTGACATCCTTACCGACACGAGCGCCGACTTCACAAAGCTGAACCTCGACGAAGCGGCGACTCTGCATGTTCACTGGGGCACACCGGACGCCGGCATGATGCAAGGCCCGTCGGATACGGAAGGCGGCGACCCGAACTCGGCCGTCTACGAAATCGTCGAAGTGTTGGATGCGAACCGCTTGCGAGTTCGTCCGGCGGCGGTGGCCGATGGCGAGGCGTCATATTCCATCGGCCAGATGTCGCACTTCAAGATGAGCGTCAGCAACACCGACCTTTTCTTCCTCGATACCCGTACGTTCCGCGACATGCACGACGTCACGAAAGCCACCGAGCCGGGTCGCTCGATGCTGGGCGAGCGGCAAAAGAAATGGCTCAAAGATGAGATGGCCGCCAGTGAGGCCGACTTCTTCTTCGTCGTCTCTTCAGTAAACTTCACAATCCCGCACGTCGGCGGAACGGGCGCACCCATTCCGACCGAGAACAAAGACGACGCCTGGACCGTCTTCCTCGCCGAACGTCAGGAGCTGATCGACTTCTGGGACAAGCTCGGCAAGCCGGTCTTCGTCCTCACCGGCGACCTCCACAACAGCTTCGCCATCAAGATTACCGACCGTGTCTGGGAGTTCGCCTCCGGCCCGCACAACTCCGCCAACCACCCTGCTGGTAGCGAAGGCAATCGCCCGCCGACCGGTGTGTATGACTCACGCGGACTGCCCGCCGAGATCCGCTGGTCAACCTACATGCTCAACGACACGCCACAGGAGCTACGCAGCAAGCCCATTTTCTGCGTCGTACAGGTCAACGCGGTCTTCAACAATCCCAAGGAAGAAGGCAAGGATCGCTGGGTCGCGTTCCCGAACCCCCAGGTCGTCTTCCAGTACCACGACGGGATCACCGGCGACCTACTCTACGCCGAATCGATCGTCGCGCGATAACTGACAACATGCAGTCCCATACCTTTCGAGTGCTTCTTGCCTTCGTTGCGCTTGTCGCAGCATCTTGCTTTGTCGCGTGTCAAACTTCTGAAGACACAGCAGAGAGTTCCCCAGCCGTCTCGCCAACCGCTGCCCCACGCACTCGCCTCAACATCATCGTTGTGGTTGTCGACGACCTGCGGTGGGATGAGCTAGGCGTCACCGGCCATCCTTACATTGAAACGCCGAACATCGATCGCTTGGCGCACGAAGGGGCCATGCTTACGAGTGCGTTTCATGCGGTCCCGCTATGCTCCCCCAACCGCGCGAGCATCCTAACGGGCCAGTATCCCTCGCGCCACGGAATCATCGATAATGTGGCGCGAAATCGAATGAGCCACCGCCTGCAGACGTACCCTCAGGCGCTCTAACAGGCGGGGCACGAAACTGGCTTCCTTGGCAAGTGGCACATGGGCAATGACCCGACGCCGAGGCCCGGCTTCGACTACTGGGTGGCGATTCCCGGGCAGGGGAATAGCGAAAATCCCGAACTGTACGAAGACGGACGTCTCCATACCGTCGACGGGTATCTAACCGACATCCTCACCGATCGGGCCGTGGGTTTCATCGAACGCGACAGGGATCAACCCTTCTGCCTCTACATCGGGCACAAAGCGATGCACCCCGATATTCCGCAGCGCGACGACGGCTCCGCCGATCTCGCGGCGTCGCTCGGCTACGTCCCTGCTCCGCGCCACCGCGGGCGCTACGAACAGGCTGTCTTCCCGCGCCGTCCCAACGTGGTCGACGGTCTCGCAGGGTTAGCCGATCGGCCCGCAGTGCAGCGTGCAGTGGAGGCAAGGCACTCACCGGAAATCCAGGAGATGTTTAAGGGGGTACCTGCCTACGAAGTAACAGAGGAGGCTATCCGCGGCCGGGCCGAAATGCTTCTTGCCGTCGATGACGGGATCGGACGAATCATGGACGCCTTAGATCAGGCCGGTATCTCCGATGACACCGCGATCCTCTTCACTAGCGACAACGGCTTCTGGTTCGGGGAGCATGGCCTAACCATTGAGCGGCGGCTTCCCTACGAGGAAGGCATTCGCATGCCTCTCCTTATTCGCTATCCTGGCCTCGCTCAAGCCAAATCCGAGATCGATGAGTTGGTCGTCTCTGTCGATATCGCGCCGACCGTGCTTGACCTGGCTCAGGTGCCGATCGGTGACCACATTCAGGGCCGTTCTTTCGTTCCGCTGTTGACGGGGTCAACCAGAGATTGGCGTGATTCATTCTTGATCGAGTTCTATACCTACGAACAGCCTATGCCCTGGCTGGTCGACATGGACTATCGCGCCGTCCGAACCGAGCGGTACAAGTACATTCATTGGATGCAGCATCCCGAAGAGAATGAACTCTACGATCTAGCAGAAGATCCTTACGAAAAGAAGAACTTGATCCGCGAGGAGAACATGGCGGATATCGTAGCCGATATGCAGCAGAGGCTGAGAGACCTAGCGCTTCAGGCAACCGGGCTGGCACAGTAACGCTACAACCCAAGGGGACGAACTCAAACGAGACATTGATGATCGATACTCTCGCACCATTCGTGAGCTGACCTAGAGGTTCTTAAGCACGTCCCGGTTATAAACCCATCGCGGCCGCCGGCCCTCCAAAGCATCAATCACACCCTGAGCCGCCCCCACCGCCATCCGCTCCATCGCATCAGGCGTCGCCGAGCCGATATGCGGCGTCAAGATCACGTTCTCCATCGTGCAAAGAGGGCTATCAGCCGGCAACGGCTCCTGCTCGAAAACATCAAGCACCGCGCCCCCAATACGCTCCTCCCGCAAAGCCTCCGTGATGGCATCCTGATCAACCACCGACCCACGCGCCGCGTTGATCAACAAGCACTCCGGCTTCAGCAAGCCGAGCCTCTCTCGATTCATCAGATGATGCGTCCCGGACGTCAGCGGGACATGCAACGTCAATACATCCACCTTGGGCAGCATCTCTTCGAGTGAGTCCTCAATCACAGCCGGGCCGTCATACTTCGCCTTGTCGACGAACGGATCATACCCAAGCACCTTCATTCCCAGCCCCGCCGAAGCAGCGTGCGCCACGCCGCCACCGATTTCACCCAGCCCCACCACACCCAGCGTCTTGCCGCGAAACTCAATCCCCATGAATTTGAGTCGCTCGCCGTAGCGGTCGTCGCGAATCGCCGCATCCGCCGGCCCCAGCTTTCTTCCCAGCGCCAGCATTGATCCGATCGTGAACTCGATCACGGGGACCGACGGCGCCGTCGGCGTGTGGACCACCATGATGCCTTTGGCCGTCGCCGCGGCGGTATCGATGTTGTCGACTCCGACACCGTGCTTGCCAACCACCTTGAGCCGTGACGTCTTCTCCATGTCTTCGGCGGTGACCTTGAACAGCCGTACGACCACACCGTCGGCCTCGTACAAACCACGACGATAGCCCTCGGAACCTTTCGCTTCCTCCTTCGACGGCACGAGAAGTTCGCAATGCTCGCGCAGCAAGTCCATACCGGCGGGCGCAATGAGTTCAGGCAAAAAGACGACAGGTTTCATATTGTCCAGGGGGGAGAGTAGCGTCTCCTCAAACTAATCGACGTACGCAACAGCATCAACCTGCAACAGCGATCCCTCGCGGCGAAACGTACCACCCGGGAAGCAGGATCGCGCGGGTGGATTCGTCGGGAAGTATTCCTTGTAGGCCTCGTTCATCGGCTCGTAATTGTTCTTCATGTCAGCAAGGCAGATGGTCACCTGCAGCACGTTGTCCAACGAGGAGCCCGCCGCTTCGAGCTTTTCCTTCATGCGGTCAAGCACGCTGCGAATCTGCACCTTAGCGTCGCCCGGTTCCTTGCGGCGCTGGGGATACCAGCCGCCGGTCCCCGATAGGAACAGCAGATTACCCGAGCGCACCGTGCCCGAAAGCAACGCACCGCGCCGCACCTCGCCCGGCTCGAGACCGATGATCTGCTTTTTAGGTGACCACGTTTTGCCGGATTGCGCCTGCGCGACACCCGCCGCCGCCGCGCCGCCCATTCCCAACCGCAGCAAGCTGCGCCGGGTCTTTCGATCAGACGTCGTTTTCATAAGACTTCCTCCTTCGCCCCACTGCCCGCTAACGCGACAGGGACTCTACACCCTCGCACTTCAGGTGGAGGAAGTTCAACTGGCCCTCGGCAGACGGATCCGATTAGCTTGCGCCTCGGGCGTGTTCGTAACAGAATGGGGACCGGCGGTGCAAACCTCTAGCGACGCCCATTTGGCGGAGGCGCAAGTGAGCAAAATCTATCGAGTCGGTGTGATCGGCTCAACCGGCAAGGGCAACTACGGCCACGGACTTGATACCGCTTTTCACAAGGCGCCGAATGCCGAGGTCGTTGCGGTCGCCGACGATGACCCACAAGGGCGCGAGAAAGCCGGTAAGCGCCTCGGCGTCAATCGGCTTTATACCGACTACCGGCGCATGATCTCTACCGAGAAGCTCGACATCGTCTCGATCGGTCCCCGCTGGATTACTGACCGGGTGCCCATGGTCCAAGCCGCCGCCGCGGCCGGCTGCCATATCTACTGCGAGAAGCCCTTCGCCGCGGACCTCATCGACGCCGACGCCATGATCGCCGCCTGTCGCAAAGCAAACGTCAAGATCGCCGTCGCACACCAGTTTCGTGGGATGCCGCCGGTTCAGCAAGCCATTCGAGACGTCCGCGAAGGCAAGTACGGCAAACTCCTGCGCATTTACGCGCGCCCCAAGGACGACCATCGCGGCGGCGGCGAAGAGTTGACCGTCCACGGCACGCACCTCTTCGACATGATGATTGCTTTCGCCGGAAAGCCCCGCTGGGTCAGCGCGCAGGTGGCAGTCGGCGACCGGGACGCCACAATCGAAGACCGCCGGGAGGGCAACGAACCCGTCGGCCCCATCGCCGGCGATTCGATCGGTGCCACGTTCGGCTTCCCCGACGGCGTCCACGGCTTCTTCGATTCCACTGCCAACACAGACCGCCCCGGCCGGCTTCTCTACGGCTTGCGGATCGAATGCGAGAAGGCCCTGTTGCATATCCGCCGTCTAGGCGACGTGTTCATCTATCCGGCCACCGTCGTCCTTCCGGAAATCTCCAAACTCAGGTGGCAGAAGACCTGGGTCGAGAAATGGCATTTCACGCCCGAGCACAAACCCCGAGACCTCAGCGACTGGATCGCCCGGGGCAACCGCTACCTGGCGCAACAGCTCATCAAGGCCGCGGAGAAAGACCGCGAACCGGTCGCGAGTGGCGAGACCGCCCTCTCCATTATGGAGATGGTGCAGGGCGTGTACGCTTCTCACTTCCGCAACGGACAGCGGGTTCTCATTCCGCAAACTCCGCGCCGACACCCTTTAAGCTAGAGCGAGGGTTCGCGCGTTCGCCGCCTCGCCGCCAGTGAAGATTACCGGCACCATCATTACTCTCAACGAAGAGAAGAACCTTCCGCGCTGTCTCCAGTCGCTCGCAATGTGCGACGAGGTGGTCGTCGTCGACTCAGGATCGAAAGACAGAACCGTCAAGATCGGCGAGCAGGCCGGAGCAACAGTCCTGCAACGGGACTGGACGGGCTACGCCGACCAGAAGAACTACGCCGCCGAGTCAGCATCCAATGACTGGATTCTTTCACTCGACGCCGATGAAGAGCTGAGTGAAACACTGCGCAGCGAGATTCGCGAAGTCAAAGCAACTGAGCCGGACGTGGCCGGGTTCCGCTTTCCTCGACACGCCCATTACCTCGGCAAGTGGATCAATCATTCCGGCTGGTACCCCGACCGCAAGATACGACTCTACGATCGCCGCAAGGCAGAGTGGATCGGCGACTACGTGCATGAGTCCGTGGTAACGAACGAGCCCGTCAGGGAACTACAAGGTGACCTACTCCACTACACCTGCGATACTTTCGCGAATCACTTGAAGTCGCTGGACCGCTATACCGACTTGGCGGCGCAAAAACTTGCCGATCGTGGTCAACGCGTGGGCTGGGGCCGTCTGCTCATCGGTCCTCCCTGGACGTTCGTGAAGACCCTTCTGCTCAAGCGTGGTTTTCTGGACGGCATTCGGGGCTTGGCTATCTCCTACGCCGCTGCGCTCTATGTTTACTCGAAGTACTCCAAAGCGCGCGCGCTGTATTCAGGCCGATGAGAATCCTGCATGTCGATACAGGGGCTGACCTGCGGGGCGGCCAGCACCAACTCTTGATGCTATTGCGTGGCCTCAAGGCGCAGGGGCACGAGCAGACACTGTTGGCGCGGGGCGACATGTCACGCGCCTGGCCAAGCGCATCTCCGACGGCGTCCGCACTCTGGCGGCTGTCGCGAACGGTGGATATCGTCCACGCCCATGACGGTCGGAGCCACACTCTCGCGGCGATGTACTGCTGGGGCAGGCCTCTCGTCGTATCGCGCCGTGTCGCGTTCCCGATCAACAAAGGGGCTTTGTCGAAGTTCAAGTACTGGCGGGCACAAAAGTATCTCGCCGTCTCACAGCACGTACGGGAAGTGTTGTTGCAATCGGGCATCGACCCGGAAAAGATTTCCGTCATCTACGATGCCGTGGACCGCGAAGACATCACCGCCGCGCCCGCCAATACTTCCCCCAGACCCTCCGGCCAACCGTTGCGCGTTCTCACTCCACGAATCGACGACCCCCTCAAGAGGTCCGATCTTGTGGAACAAGCCTGCAAGAAGCTGGGTGCCGAGGTGATCTTGTCGACGGACCTGAAACACGACATCGATCGAGCCGACATGTTCGTCTATCTGTCGGAAAGCGAGGGGCTCGGCTCGGCCACGCTGCTGGCCATGGCCCGAGGCAAACCCGTAATCACCAGCCGTGTTGGCGGCCTACCTGAAATCGTAATCGATGAATCGACCGGATTGCTCGTCGATAACGATGTCGAATCGGTCGCGGCCGCTATGAGCCTCATGAGCAGCGACCAGGAACTATCCAAAAGGTGTGTAGACAAGGCCTTTCAGCGGCTTTCCGCCCAGTTCACCGATGATACAATGGTGCGCCGTACCGAAGGGGCCTATCGGTCCCTCCTCCGCAAGCCGCAACCAAACGAGTGACTCTTATCCTGATCCCCGGCTTGGCTCTCGCTTTTCTGTTAGGCCTACTGGTCGGCAGCCTTCTCAACGTTTGCATTTATCGCTGGCCCCGTGACGAATCGGTCGTCTCGCCGCGGTCGCATTGCACATCCTGCGACAACACGGTTGCGTGGTACGACAACCTTCCGGTCTTGAGCTACCTGTTGCTGGGGGGACGTTGCCGCCACTGCCAAGCGGCGATCGCGCCCTCCTATCCCATCGTCGAGTTGCTCAACGCTTTGTTCTACGCCTACATTTTCTGGCGTTATGGCATCGACCCGGTGGGCTTCAAGTTGGCCTTGTTCGTCTCGATGATGCTGGTGCTGGTCGTCACGGACTGGCAGGAATACATTCTTCCCGACGAGATCACGATCGGCGGACTCGTCATCGGCTGGGCTATCAGTCCGTTTATCCATCTCGACGGTGGGCCGTTGAGACTTCCGCTACTGCTCTTCGAGAAGCAGTATCCGCCCTGGGTGGTTTCCGTGATGGAATCGTTCGCCGCCGCGATTGTAATTGGCGGGTTCCTGTTCGTACTGGGTGAAGTCTACTTTCGATTGCGAAAGATCGAAGGCCTCGGGTTTGGCGACGTGAAGATGGTCGCGATGATGGGCGCCTTCTGGGGTTTCGGTGACACATTCATGACACTGATCCTCGGCTCGATGCTCGGCTCGGTTGTCGGAATTAGCATTGTGCTTCTAGCCCGCAAGGGCTGGAACTACGCTCTGCCCTTCGGGTCGTACCTGGGTGCTACAGCGATCGTGGTCGCGCTTTGGGGCGATGATATTGTGAACTGGTATCTCTAATCAGCTTCCTAATTCTGAGTGCTGTGGGTGACGGGGCCGCGCCTTTGTCGCGCGAGCCGAGGATCTTCAGTGATTCCACCCGCACGCCGGCTCGTTACCTGCCATGAAACTACAAGAGATTGCAGAGCGCCTCGGTTGCCACGTTTCCGGCAACGCCGAGATTGAAATCAAAGGTGTCGCCGGACTGGAAGAAGCCGGCCCTGAGCATCTGACATTTCTGTCAAACCCTCGATACAAGCGTCTGCTGACGACGACGCGCGCGGCGGCCGTGATCGTCAACAAAGCGCCGCCGGACACGGATTCCACGTTCCTCGTCTCTGAGAATCCGTATCTCGACTTTGCGCGGGCTCTGGAAATGTTCTATCAGCCTCCCGCGCCGGAGGCGAATATTCATCCCACCGCTGTCGTTGCCGAGTCCGCCGTCATTGGCGCGAACGCGAGCATCGGACCCTACGCCGTAGTCGGTAAAGACGTCGTGATCGGTAGCAACGCGGTGATTCATCCGCATGTCACGATCTACGAGGGTGTTCGGATCGGCGACGACTTCGTTGCGCACTCGAACACGGTCGTCCGCGAGTTCTGTGAGATCGGCGATCGCGTCGTGCTGCAGAACGGAGCGATCATCGGGACCGACGGTTACGGTTTCGCGCAGCGCGCCGACGGAACGCACTACAAGATCGTCCAATCCGGTAGCGTGATCCTCGAAGACGATGTCGAGGTCCAAGCCGGTAGCTGCATCGACCGGGCCGCCGTCGGCGAAACCCGCATTCGCAAGGGGACAAAGATCGACAACCTCGTACAGATCGGTCACGCCGTAACCATCGGCGAAAACGGCCTGATCTGCTCGCAGTCCGGCATCGCCGGGAGCACCACGCTGGGAGACAACTGCATCCTCGCCGGACAAGTCGGCGTCATCGGCCACCTCACCATCGGCAACAACGTCTTGATGACCGCCAAGACCGGCGTCGGAACCGACATCCCCGATGGCCAGAAGATCTCCGGCGCGCCATCCATCGACAACCGCCAATGGCTCCGCTGCACCGCCGTCTACAACCGCCTGCCCGAACTCGCCAAGAAGGTAGCCAAGCTCGATAGAAAGCTCGCCGATCTAGAGTCGAAAACGAGTAACACCTGAGGATACTAGACCCGCCGTAGCTCCAAGGCATAGACCGTTCAAAATAGCATCAATCAACCGATGCTCGATAAGCGAGGAAGCTACACCCCACCCGCCTGGCGCTCCGTTCTTCCGCACGCTGCCCTAACGTTATTCCCCGTGATTCTCGGGTTTTACATTCCCCACTTCGTCCGCTACGGAAGCGAAGGGACCGGTCTGATGCACTTGGACATGGCCTACTATCTCGCAGCGGGACGGGAGGTCTTCGAACGAGGGAATGGGCTCACCTACCCGAATCTCCTTGATACTGATCCAAATGCACCGGTGATCTGCTTTCATTGGCTCATCTGGTTTTTCGGCTTTGGGATCAAGGTCCTGCGCCTCAATCCTGTTTTCGTCTTCCTCGGAATCGGTCTCGCCTCAGGGCTTATCCTCTTTATCATCACGAGACTGATCGTCGCAGAGATCTGGCCTCAATCGCGTTTTCAAGTCCTACTCTTCTATCTCGTCATGTGGGGTGGAGGGCTGATCTGCGTCGCTCAAGCGAGTGTGAATATCCTGAAAGGACGAGACCCGTTCTTGCTACTGTTCCGGCTGGATCCGGCCAGCGGATGGTGGTTCCTCAATTGGGGGCGCAACCTAGCATTCCCAACCGAGACAACCTACCATGCAGTCGTCGCAGTGGCTTGGCTAGCCACGCTCAGGAAGCATTGGTCGCTCGCCGCGCTTATGACGGCACTCGCGGCGGCGACCCATCCGTGGACGGGGTTGGAGTTATTGGCGACATGTCGGCATGGTGGGGGTTACGCCTGATCCTTGTACCTGGTCGCGAGAGTCTGAGGTGCGCCGCCGTGACGGCTCTAACGGTCACCTGTTTCCTGACGTACTACTTCGTATACCTCAACTCGTTTCCATCTCATACACGGCTCAGTAAGGTCTGGGCTCTGGACTGGTCTCTCCGCTCAAGAACACTTGCGGTAGCGTATGGTCCGGTCTTTGTTCTCGCCGCTGCTCGCTTATGGCGTGATCGAAAGAACCTGTCAGAAAAAGAAGGCTTCTTGGTTGTATGCTTCCTCGCCGCGGCCGCACTTGCCCTTCACGATCGCGTACTGCCGCCGGTGCAACCCCTCCATTTCACGAGGGGGTACATCTGGACGCCTCTTTTTCTGATCGGCTTGCCGTTGATGGGTGACGGACTCTCGTGGCTCCGCCGAAGATGGAGCAGGCCTGCTTTCTTTGCCGCCTTGGCTGTGTTCGTTGTGCTCGGCGTTTCGGACAATCTCGCCTTCTTCGTTCGAGAGGCGTCCCTGCCGTTAGGACAGGGCTTTACCCTTACCGCCGAGGAGCGGGGAGCGCTGCGATCCATCGATAGGGAATGCCTCTCCGGTGTAGTCGCCTGCGAGGATAATGACCTTTGCTACTTAACCGCAACGTATACCGGGCTGACACCCTATCATGGTCACCCTTTCGTTTCCCCCGATGGCGCCGCGCACACCAAGCAGGTCAAAGCATGGTTGGCCGGCCACGAGGACGGTCCATGGATCGAGCGTATGAACTACCTACTCCTGCGGCGAGCAACACGACCACCGTTGATGAAACCGCATGAGTGGCGAAGGGTTCTAGTGAACGATCAACTCACCCTATGGGAACGCGTGAATCAACGCTGAACTCAGTTCGCAGGCCGCAACGCTTCGTCCGCGCCAAGGCCTTTCTTCAGCCAACCCGGGTACCACCGAAACACATTCCCGGTCAAACTTCCGATAAAGATCAAGCCGTCGTTCGACTTGTGGATCCAATGCCCCGGACTCTCCATCGCACCGAGGATCTTGCCCGTCTTGCGATCGACCTTCATGATCCGACCGGCCAACGTATCGTAGGTGAGATTCTCGATGTTGTTGCGGTGGGTGATGATCCACATTTCGTCGTCCGGAGTAATGAAGATATTCTGCGTCGCTCCGAGATGATTCCACTCGCGCAGATACTTCCCGTCGGAAGTGAAAACCTGAATACGATTGTTCTCGCGATCGCTCACGTAGACGGTTCCCGCTGAGTCCACCGCCACGGAATGCACGGTATTGAACTGGCTTCTGCCCGTCCCCGGCGTACCCCATGAAGTGATGTACTCACCTTCGGACGTATATTTGACGATGCGCGAGTTGCCATAGCCGTCCGCAACATAGAAAGACCCATCGGGGGCGAAAGCAATGTCCGCCGGACGATTGAAGCTGTACTCATCAAGGCCCGGCTTACCCTGATTGCCGATGGTCCGCCGCCATTCTCCCTCGCGAGTGAACTTCATCACGGTGTGATGGCGGACGTCCGTCGTCCAAACGTTCTGATCCTTGTCGATGCGCAAGCCGTGCGGCGTGCCGAACATCCCCTTGCCCCAGGATCGGACATATTTCCCCTTGGCGTCGAAAACGACAATCGGGTCCGCCTTCGTACCGCGATGAAAGACGTACACGAAGCCGTCCTTGTCGGTCGCCACCGCCGAGACGCGCCCAAACTTCCAGCCGTCGGGCATCGTCTCCGGCTCTTCGCCAAAGCGAATATTCACGCGATACTTCAGCAGGCCGCCCTCGTGCGGATACCAACCCTGCTGACCCGCCAACGGCATCATCAAGCCGCACAGGAACATCACGCATACCAATCGAGTCATCGCCGTCTCCTCAAGTGTTTCGCTCTAGAGAATACCGCAACTAGTGGACTGTCGCAGAGATAGTTTTACCATGGCGGATGCGGCGTGAAGGTTTCGAATACTTCCAGCGGAACGGTTTGGCGTCTTTCGAGTAGGCGTTGATGTAGCGGCGTAGTTTGCGAGCTAA
>Ga0315339_1000953_pt1 | contig 29197 bp, 27 predicted proteins | sample ASW17metaG_FD_204514 | JGI IMG/M metagenome (GOLD analysis project Ga0315339, IMG submission 204514) | Ammonia-oxidizing marine archaeal communities from Pacific Ocean, United States - ASW #17 | ecosystem: Environmental > Aquatic > Marine > Oceanic | place: USA: California | collected 2016-12-05 | reverse complement strand
CGCCAATTCCTCTGTCTGCCCTTAAAGGGGACAACGTGATAGATCGGTCTAAACCCATGGGTTGGTACCAAGGCCCTACTCTTCTGGGGTTTCTTGAAACGGTTGATATTCGAGAGAGACTCAATCAGCATGCCTTTAGATTCCCTGTGCAGTGGGTCAATCGGCCCAATGCTGACTTTAGAGGCTTTTCAGGTACCGTATTGGCTGGCAGTATCCAGCCTGGTCATTCAATTCGAGCCTTACCCTCGGGCCAGCTAGCTAAAATCGACCAAATCGTTCTCTCAACCCAAGAACTGGACAGAGCCGTCACCGACCAAGCCGTCACTTTAACTCTGGATCGAGAGATCGACCTTTCTCGTGGAGACCTCATTGTCTCGGCAGATGCCCCCTGTGAAGTGTCAGATCAATTTGAGGCAGAACTGGTGTGGATGGACAACGAACCCGGATATATTGGACGGCGTTATGCCTTGCAATTAGGTACCACCCAAGTGAATGCCAGCCTATCTGACATCCGATTTAAATATGACATCAACACCTTTGAGCAACTTCCTGGCAGAGACCTTGCTCTGAATGAGATCGCCACGGTTCAGATCAACTTAGATGCTGAAATTCCTTTTGAAGCCTACACAGACTGCTCAGGCCTTGGTGCTTTTGTATTAATCGATCGCTACAGCAACGCAACCGTTGCCGCAGGCATGATTCGTTTTGCCCTGCGCCGAGCATCTAACGTGCACAGACAGGCGCTTTCTGTCGATCGACCAGCAAGGGAGAAACTAGCAGGACATCAGGGTCGAGTCGCATGGCTCACCGGACTCTCAGGTTCTGGTAAATCAACCATTGCTAGCGCTGCAGAAAAGATCCTCCATGAACAGGGTTATCGAACCTATATTTTGGATGGCGATAACGTCCGCCATGGCCTATCAAAAGACCTCGGGTTTACTGTGGCAGATAGGGTAGAAAATATTCGCAGAATTGCAGAAGTGGCGAAGCTAATGATGGATGCAGGAATCATCGTACTCACTGCGTTTATCTCGCCCTTTAGGGCTGAGCGAGACATGGCAAAGAGCCTTTTTGAGGAGGGGGATTTTCTTGAAATCTTTGTTGATACGCCACTGGCGGTGGCTGAAGAGCGTGATCCTAAGGGGCTGTACAAAAAAGCACGAAGCGGCCAGCTACCGAATTTTACGGGTATCGATAGTGATTATGAAGTACCGGTGACTGCGGACTTGATCATCCAAACAGAAGGCCAGACAGTCGATGACTCAGCTAAAGATCTTATTGAATTGATAACAAATGTACAGGGGTAATGTATGACATTGCGCGCAGATCTAAAAAATCCAAACTCCCATGCCCGTAGTCTTACAAAAGCATTCACTTGGCGTGTCACTGCGACTTTAACAACCGCCGTTATTGCCTACATCGTAACTGGCGAGCTGTCTATGGCTGCGATGATTGGCGGCATAGAATTTTTTGTGAAGTTTATAACTTATTATGGCCACGAACGAGTCTGGAATTTGATTCGCTAAAGAGTAACCTATCCGCAGTACCTGAGCTGTATCACAGCCTCCTTGAATTTAGTCACAGCACCCTTGCATAGCGATTGCTAAGCGCATTTCGCACCTCTATAATCCTCGACCTTAAACTAACTTTCACTGCTTAGATTCATGCAGGTAGCACCTTTTCTGAGGACCTCTTCTTGAGCAAAGATAATTTTACTCCAGCCGGTAAGAAAACCTTTAAAGCTGATAGCTATAGACCGCTCCCTTCATCCGTTACCGTCAATAGCAGTGAAATTGATGGTCTTGGCTTGTTCGCTTTAGAGGACATTAAAGAGGGTACCACTTAGGAGAAACCCACTTCAAGATTGATGAGAATCGCGACTGGATGAGAACGCCTCTGGGAGGCTTTATTAATCACTCAGAACAGAGCAATGCCGAGATAAGCTTGACTGAGGAAAATATTAGGGGGCTCACAGCGAAAAGAGACATTGTAAAAGGTGAAGAAATTACGGTTTTTTATACGCTTTATTAGAGCTTTAAACTGTTTAATTAATGATAAGCTTATTTATCGCACACCAAACACTTTGGCTTCGTTTTGTTACTATTTTAGTCTAGCCCTGCCGAACCGCTCTGGATAACCGAGCGATGGCATTACGCTGGTAACGTATCAATTTGTGGGTGCCTGCAGAGCGACGGGATACCGGCCCACCCTTGCGCCGCTCCTGTCTTTGCAGGCTGGCAAAAAAAGCCGCCATCTCTCGCACGTCTTGGGGCTCACTGCCCGACGGACTGAGAAGCTCCCTAAAGATAGGGTTCGAAGCCTTCACATTCGCATCGCGCAAAAACTCATCAACTGGCTCGGGGCTGATGTAGGTATCGTAATAGGCATCCATCACGCGTCGATAATTCAGAAGCCCCGCGGTAATATCCGCACAGGCAAAGCCAGAAAAGCCCTCCTCCGCAATTAGATCGACAAGCGCCTGATACTCAAGGGACGATTCAAAGTCGGGGGCACTGTTTAGGCCATGCTTGCGAGAATTTTGACTACTAGCGCGCTTTCCAGATGCCGATCTTGGGCCGGTTGATTTAAGTGCATTGCAACGATTTGCGAGGTTCCTACGATGGTTTGGCATCAAGCGAGGAAACCTCCTTCACAGACTGCTTTGACTCAAGTGCTGCCAGCTCAAGGTCCATACGCTTAATCAGGCGTGACTTATAGCCTATGGAGTCGATACTCCGTTGAAGGTGCCTCATCGTTTGGTGCTGACGGTGAATCAGATCATCCACCATCTTGATGTGCTTGGCCGCATCCTTAAAGGCCCTAACCCGGAGATCGGGGAGAATAAGCTTCGACTCGGCGAGGATTTCATCAATCCACGCCGCTTCATCCTTGTCCGCACTTCCATTCAAATAGCGCTCAAGTGCCTCAGATACTTTATGGTTGTCATAAGTATCCCAGTGGTTTCCCGCCTTAGCCAAGAGCCTCGCCATCGCCTCATGGAGTAATAGCTCCTTATCCACCGTGTGCCTCTTAATCCACCAGAGGCTCTCGTTAAGTTGACTGACAAGTGCAACCGCCAAGGGTGAGGGATTGTCTAGCTCGGATAAGAGACTTTGCAAGCCAGACTGAAACTCAGACTCAGATTCATTAGGCAAAAGTTTGGGGCTTGAGAGGAAGGGTAAAAGAGACTTGGAGTTATCTTCAACAGGCATAGCAACATCCACATAAATACCGAAGTGGACATTATAAAGCATAAGCTAAAAGATAAAGCAGTTAGAACTTAGTTGTCGCGCTTGATCAGGAGGGTCACGCCTGGGTTAACCAATGGATCGCCGGTAAATTCAATGCCTGCATTTTCTAATGTTTCTTTTAGAGTTAACAACACACTAGTATTTGCTGAAGGAATACCTTTCTGCAACTCATAGCGACGCAAAGTGGTGATACCTACTGCACTTTTCTCGGCTAGATCTGTACCACTCCACCCCAAAAGCGCGCGAGCAGCTCTAATTTGACTTGACGATAGCATTTTTAATATCTATTATGGTATTTTTAATACCTATTAATGTCTTTTATGACCTTGAAAGAGAAGAATAACATGATTAACGACATTTTCGCCAAATTTGATGGCGCCTTTGCCAAAAATACCATCAGGGCCTACAGATCAGACTTTATCCAATACCAAACCTGGTGCTTTGAAAACCGGCTAGAGCCAATACCTGCCAACGCAGATAATATGGCAATGTATGTAGACTACCTTAGTGCCAATAATAAAAGCGCCACCATCCGTCGACGAATCAATAGCTTAGGAACGGTTCTAAAACTCTCCAAAAACCACGATCCCACCAAGCAACCAGAGGTGATACTGGCCCTAAAGCGGATGCACCGCAAAATTGGTCGAGCTCAGGAACAGGCTAAACCGCTTACCAAAACACTGCTCACTCAACTACTTAAAAACTGCGATAACAGCATTATGGGAATAAGAAACCAAGTGCTGCTAAGACTAGGCTACGAAACCATGCGGCGCCGATCAGAGCTCTGCGCCTTTAAATTTGAGGACATCTGCCAAGCACCGAACGGAAAACCAGCTATCCGACTTAATTTCTCAAAGACAGACCAATTTGGGACTGGAAAGATACTACCCATTAGCCGAGAATTATTCGACTTATTAGAAAACTGGAGGAGTGTGATTAACGACGAAGGCTATATTCTAAGGTCAATTAGCCGACATGGGCATATTGGGAACAACCTCCACCCAGCAAGTATAAGCACCATATTAAAGGCACTGCAAAAAGACCAAAATATGGATGCCAATGAACAACCGCTCAGCGGTCATTCATTTAGGGTGGGAGCAGCTCTTGACTTGCTAGAGCAGGGAGAGCCGCTAGAAAGGATAATGATTAGAGGAGGTTGGCAAACTGACTCTACCGCCATGACGTATCTCAGAAACTGGACTATTTAGATACTTTTAGCACTAATCAGGGAAATTTAAGTCTTTCTTTAAGATATCGGGAGGAGAAGGCAAATCTTTAAATAACCGCCAAACCAAATCTGACTTGGGAAATAAAACGACCCAAACAGTAAGCAATATCAAGGAAAAGTAGGCAATGAGACCTTGTTTTCCTACATACCAAGCTTCGACGTCTCCTTTGTATGGTCCAATCACATTGTTATAAAAATCTAGCGTACCACTATGCCCCTCAAGAATATCCTCTTCACCACGAAACACTATCGGCCCAATACCAGAAAGACCAGGTTTGACCTGTACAATAACATCCTGTGATTCAACGGGGAAAGCATCAAAACATCTCGGCGCCTGTGGTCTTGGGCCAACCAAACTCATATGTCCAATGAATACATTGAGTAACTGCGGTAATTCGTTAATTTTCGTTTTCCTCAAAAACTTACCAGCCGGTAAAACTCTGGGATCGTTTTTCATAGTAACGGTTCCAGTTCCCATACTCGGACTATCCTTCAGCATAGTTGCAAATTTAAAGAGCTTAAACATTTCCCTATTTTTACCAACACGCTCTTGGAGGAAAAAAATCTCACCCTCACCAGAAAATTTTAGAAACAACACGATGGGAATAAGCAAAGGTGAGAGTACAGTAAGTGCTAGGCCTGAAAGTACTACATCGAAAAATCGAATCAACATTACATCCTCTGATCAAGATATTTACCGGTCTCTTTATGAGCAAACTCGGGTAATAAGTCAAAAAACAAGTCTAAGATCGCCTGTTTATCCCAGCTACCTTTTTCTCTCAACGCTTGAACGCCAGAAGAAAAATCATCTAATTTTTGACTATCGTAAATAGGTTGATTTTTAATAGCGCCCACTCCATCAAACCGACTCATGTCTAGGTCTTCTTTATCAGTAAAGAATTCCTCGAAATCCTTTTCGCCAGTCGTATCACTACTAAAAAAATAACAAGGCCACTGTTTCTTAGCGATCAACTCGGCAGCACGATCACGAGCTTCCTTTTCACTAGCGCAGCGAAATGGTTCGTAACCCATTTGGCGTAAATAACGCTCTGCGATATCAGAAAATGTGATTAGGTGAAGATGTTCACTCAATTTAGGGAACAATATCTCTCTATTTTCCGCTAGCAATCCGGACATAAGACATAACTCGCCAGATTCTTGTGGTGTTACGAAATACCGACGCACATCATTGGGGGCGGAGAAAGGTTGGCGCTTTGCAAAACGCTGATTAAAACCATGCAGTAAAGAACCATCAGAGAAAGCCACATTTGCGAAACGTGCCATTGAAATAGGCATAGTTTCGCTCTCACGCATTAAGAACATTTCCATAATACGCTTGCTGGCACCCATCATATTTACTGGATTTGCCGCTTTGTCTGTTGATACGCAGAAATACTTCTTAGCCCCATTATCTCGAGCGAGTCTGAATGTTTTAATAGTATTAAAAATATTTACGCTCAACATCCGCATCAATGTAAACGGGTCTTTCTCACTTCTCACATGCTTTAATGCCGAAAGATTAAACACGTAATCATAAGGACCCTCTGAGTCCATCAGTGCCTCAAATTCTTTGCCTCCGCAATCAATGGCAAAAGTCCTAAAATCTCCGTCAATGTATCCAAGAGTGCTTCGAACATCCCTTACAAGCTCAACCATATTGTTTTCACTGATATCTACAACATGAACTCTTAACGGATTACGTTTGAAGATTTCCTTAGTAACTGCTTGACCAATAGAACCGGCCCCACCAATCACCAAAAATCGGCCATTTTCAACCGCTTCATCAAGTCTCACCGACAATTGATTTATATCCGGACCAAACAGGTCTGATTTACGACCTATCAAATCAAGAAGATTAGCGTCATAACTCATTTTATTGCCTCTAGAAGCGCCTCGGTGACTTGGTCAACCTCGCTGTTGGTCATCGTAGGAAACAGTGGAAGCGTTAGCTGTCTACTGCAAATTTGCGCTGTAATCGGCGAATCAACAGGTGAAAACTGTCCTTTGTAAGCGTTGAAATCCCAGAAAGGAGGATAGTGAATGCTGGACTGAATTTTTTTTTCTTTGAGTTTTCCAATAACTGCAACTCGACAGGCCCCCTTGGGCAGCAACACGGGTAAAATATGATAAACAGAAAGTAGATTTGATGCCTGATTCTCGAAAGGAACCAAGACCGGCGAGCCATGCAAATTTACTCTATAACGATCAGTGAGCTCTCCTCTCCTAACATTACCTGCAGGCAATTTTTCGAGTTGCACAGAGCCAATAGCTGCACGTATTTCATCCATACGATAATTCAACCCTGGCTGCGCGACATCGTAGGTAATCGCTCTTCCCTTGTGTCTATCCAAAGTTAGCGTTGTCATGCCATGAGATCGCAGATACCCTAATTTTTGATGTAGATCCTGGCACTGTGTGGAAACCATACCTCCTTCGCCAATAGATAAATTTTTGTTACTAAAAAAGGAGAAACAGCCCACGTCACCAAATGTTCCACATTTTTTCCCATTTACTGACGCTCCCGGAGCATGAGCGACATCTTCGATCAAACCGATTCCCTTGTCTTTGCAAAGCTGACTTATCTTTGCGATATCATTCATCGGATAGCCAGCGTAGTGGACAACAATAATCGCTTTAGTTTTATCTGTTATCTGGTCTTGTATTGACCCTATAGACATGTTCCAGTCATCCAATGACGTTGCATCAGCTAATATTGGACTAGCCCCAACTAAATTAACCACATTAACATCAGCAACAAAGGTAAGGGACGGAATGATTACTTCATCACCCGGTCCGACATCCAAAGCTAAAAGAGCCACATGAAGAGCTGCCGTTCCGTTAGAAACGGCTTTGCAATGAGTCCCGTCACCGAGAAAGGTTCCAAAATCCGTTTCGAATTTGTTAATTTCTTCACCCATAGAAAGCCAGCCGCCCGCGACGACATTAGACGCAGCACTCACTTCTTTGTCATCAAAATTAAGCTTAAATAACTGAATATTCCACATATACCACTCCGTTGAAAACTACGAATCACACCTAGCACCGTGATTCTGAGATCGCTTGAAAATCAAATTGTTCTATTTTTGAGGCCAAACTCTTTAACACTATCAATATCCATTTTCATTTAACTCTTGGTAAAGAGCAGCGCTTCTACCATTAATAAACTCAAGAATAGAGACGTCACTGGCGTCGCACAGCTCTGCTTCTGGTGCTGCATCAATAGCCTCTGGATTATAAATATATTCGCAACCTTTGGGTGACACAGCATCAGTAGTCTGAATAGCAGATGCAACCAAGGAATTTCTTAACGCGAGCTTCTCGCCAACGACATCCCAATTCATCTGTTGTTCAAGAATTTCCCGTATTTCAGTATAGAGTTGGTGTTTATTCGTTTGTTCTGAAAAAACAATGTTCCACAATATTGGATTTAAGTTATAAACTTGAGCGTGTTGAGCCCAGTCTATTTTTCCCGAAGATGGAAAAGCGTATGTTTCCATAATGTCTCTAAATCCTGCCCAATAATCAGGCTTCCCATTCTTCAAGCTGTGGCTGTCTCTAAAGACAAAATCAAGATCATTTATAAAATAGGTCCAGCGACTGGTAGTTGGATTGAGGTAAAGATAATAGTTATTACCTACCCTCACATAATGATCAACCGCGCCCATGACTATCTCTGCGGCTTGAGCTTTTATAAACCCAGCCACATCGAAGTGCTCTTCCAACGTTGTCACACTAGGATTGGTCTGAACAAACTGGACGAATTGCCGCAGTAATTCCCGTCCCTCGGCAATACTTTTTTTCTTGGTTTTTAGATCATAAGTCGGTTTATAAGGACGGAACTGAGAGACCTCGCCACCAGCATTGATGTCAGAATTGACAAATTCGGGATTTAGGTAATTGCTCAAACCCAACCACTCTTCTCGAGAGTCTGGATCAGATTTTTCAACCCCAACATTACAAAAATTTGGGTTAACAAAGTCGCTTGAATCCTCATAAGCTACGCAACTAGCATCAACCGTTTCAGATCCAGCTAGATCAGCCATATCACCGATCTTGAATAAAAAGCCATTTTTACCGAAAAAGCGCTTGAGGAATGTTTTGTCAATCTGCTCCACCATTTGAAAGACGCCCATATTATATGTCTGCGGTAACGGGCGCCCAAACAAATTAGCGTTCCCTACAATTTCCAATTCAATATTCGCATGCGCTACTCTGGCTGCGGGGATTCCAATGTTATTAATAATATCATGCGCCAACAATTCGCGTTGATAGGAAGGATCATCTCGATTGAACCTAAACATAAGCTTTTCGACGCCCATGAATTCTCTATCGTCGTTTTCCGGAACCTCATCTAGGTCTTTTCCAACTCGATTTTCGCAGGGGTGTCCATCAACCGCAGCTGGCATTCCTGCAGCATTAATACAGGAGTAGACGCTCTCATCATCGTCAAATTCTTCGTCAAATTTTAAACTGAAACCAAAACGAGAAGGCTTTACATAACCGCTACTATCTGACGACTCAGGCCACTGGCGACTGGTATTGCCGCGCATTTTGAAACCTACTTTCTCCAGTCTATTAACAATGTCGCCGTTGGCATTCAAGTATTCAAAATCAACTTGACGGTATACCTCGCTATGCGTCCGGCAATACCCAGCACTTCTTATCTCACCAGTTGCATCACCGACACAATAGTTTGATCGCTGAGTATCGAGAACAAATCGGTGCCACTCGTTTTGATCCATAATCAGGCGGATTTTATGCATTTTATCTAGAGAGAAAAGTGCGCTTGAAACATCGGGCTGACAGTCAACTCGGATAATTTTATCGCTGTAATTAATGATTCCCTCTTCGAATTCTAGGGTGCAATCTTGACGTCCAGCGTCCCTATCAATTTTTACCTCAAAAGAACTACCGCCCCATATACCGATAGGCAGATTTACAATGCCGCTTTCAACTACTACCACTATCTCATTACTTATCGAGCAATTCTGATTGTTGTAGATTGTGAAACAACTATTAACCTCTATGGCCACCTCGCGGAACTTGTCAAGGTTCGACACATGAAACCCAATAAAGAAGATAGGTTTTATCACTGTTAAATCAAAAACGATAGAATTACTATCTTCCCTATCCGATACAGTAATAGTTATCGACGATACAGAATCTAAGTCAGAATACGCGGGAACGCCAGATATATTACCTGTTTGGCTATCAAAGCTCATCCAAGATGGTTGACCTTCGATAGATAGCATGACTGGGTCATTATCATCATCCCTCACCTCCGGCGTCCAGTTTAAAGTTTCTCCAACTCTTATGGTTGAAATAGATCCCGAAATCCAAGGTGCTGTATTCACTGATTCAAAATCTGAAGAGCCTCCGCCACACGCGGAAAGAAAAATTATAACTAAAAAAACACACACTTTATTCATAAAAACAATCCCTTTGCTGTTGACTCAATATTCTCTTAGATCTTAGGCTTTTTAATCAGAGCAAATATATGAGTCCTTAGAAATGGAAATGTATTTAAAAGCGGGTAGAACAAAGGAAAATGGCGGACTAATGCTCGCCCCAATGGCGGAGCGAGAGTTACTTTTTTGAATATAATCTCAGAATCTGGGAATAACTTTTGGACTTTTGACTTAGAACAGCCTCTAACGTTTGGGTTATTTGGGTTATTGTATAAAAAGTCATACCAAAGAATGTATCCATCATCTTTAAGAGACTGTACCAAATTGGCCGCCAGTTCTGCCTGCATTTTATCTGAGAGAATTGAGCTAAACACAGTAAACTGAAGAATTAGATCAAAGGAATTATTTTTCAAGCCCTTTTCAGAACTATCCTCCGTAAAGAGCTTAACTGCGGCAGGAAGCCTATGCTGTGCAGCCTCTACTCTGCTATCGATAATGTCACTACCTGAGAGACGTTCGGGTAATGCGCCGAGTTTTATTAGATTAAGTAGGTTATCACCAAAACCACACCCTACTTCAAAAATGTCCATTTTTGGAAAATCAGATAATCCGGCTCTTTTAAGTAGCGTCAACATCACCCTGTCTCTTTCTTGTCTGTATAGACAGACGTCAGGTTGGAACCAGCTGTAATTATCTAAGTTTGGGCCTGAACGATTTTTATACGCTGACTTCAAGTCGCTTATACTTTTTTCATTGTTACTCATAATGGAAACATCCTGTCAATTCTTCATAGATCTAATGTTATCTTCAAAAATCGTTATACATTTTTTACCAAGAACGTCATAAGAGTTATTGTCGATCACATAGCGCTTACCATTAGTCCCCATGACTTCCCGCTCCGCATCAGACAAATCTAAAATTCGATCAAGTGCTTTAGCTAAATCGACACTACTACCTGAAGACACAGTGACACCGCACCCAGCCTCCTCTACCGGATCATTACAAGATGCTATGGACATGACGATTGGCTTTGCCGCCATCATGTAGTCCCAGATCTTATTAGCACTCATGCCGTACTGGTAGAGAGCGTTAAATTGAAACCCAACATAACACAAATCTGCCTGCGCTAAGGTATCTGGAATTTCTAGCTTCGGTATATGCCCTAAAAAGTAAATCGGTAAATCCTTTCTTTTGGCCAAAAGTTCTAGTCGCCGTCTCTCTGGCCCATCGCCAACAATAATATATTGTGCAGAATTTTGGGTTCGCTGAATTGCTTCCATTAAGAAGTCTATATTATTCGCTACTGAAAGTGATCCTACATACATAACTATAGGCTGACCCTTTTTCTTTGCACTCTCTATTTCAGGCCGCAAAGAAGATTCAACATGATTATAATCAGACCAATCCGATAAATTTACACCATTAGGCACATGATAAAAATTTTCGTATTTTGCACCCCTTGTGGCTAAATGTTTAATGTTACCAGGATGCATGGAGATAATAATATCCGACTTTTTACAGGCAATTTTCTCAGCGGCTGAGTTTATTAAAACAAAGGGATGCTTAGTACTCATCTTTCCTAGTTCGGTAAGTGCCATCGGCCATAAATCATGAGGCTCAAATACGAGCAATGCGTTTTTTGATGACCGCTTAGCGACTAAAGCTGGGAATATATCTAAAGGATAGGTTGATGAAGTAATGATGATGTCAAAATCTTTGCAGAGTTTCTTAGGCAGAAGCGTTACCGAGAGAAAAAGATACTGTAGAATATTAATTGCTCGGTTTATACCACTACCAACATATGGCATGCCATAAAGCCAAATATATTTTATTCCATCTATAGTTTCTTCAGATACCAGGCCCTTCGTCCTAGGCTGTTTAACCCTGACATGGGAGAAAGAACTACCCACCACGGTAACCTCATGCCCAAGTTCAATCCAGACTTTAGCTAAAAAATAGGGTCTAAATTCCATGCCCAATTCTATATTCCCAGCGTAGTGGTTATACAAAAGTATCTTCATTACACGCTCGTTATTGATGATCTATTTATTTTACTTACAATTCAAATTTATTAAAGGTGCGTTAAGAGCACAGTAAACTCCAATTCCGGGCTAAATAATTAACCTGGACAATTAATAGGACCAAATACGCCCCTAGCATTGATAGTGAAATGCCGACTATCCCAAACGAACCTATAAAATAGATCAGTAAAAATAAAAAGCATAATATCCAGATACAATTAAACCTGAACCCTAACCAAAACGATGAGCGACTCAAAATAGCGTTCGAAACTGTTTGAGATAAGGCCTGTATAAACCCAGCGATTACAAAGAAAGTAAATAAGTATGGGATATATTCAACATCAAAAACCTTAATAACCAAAGGTAAATAAATCAGCAGGATACACATAACAACTAATCCGGAACCAAACGTTGCAGTGGCTGAATGAAAAAATACTCTATTAAAATAGTCAGTATTCTTACTCTCAACGACACCCAGTTTTCTTACCAATTTGGACTTATAAACGTTATCAACGGCCGCTGGCATGAATGCCATTGCGAACCTAAGCTGATTTCCTATGGCAAACAAGCCTAACGCAGCTATACCCAACTTAGCGCTAACTACCCCATTGACCGCTAGCAGACCCAATGCCGGAACAAAAGAACTCAATACACTTGGAATCAAATATACTTTGATAGTGTTTAACTTAGGCCATAAAAAACCTAATGCAGGTAACTCTTTCTTCGTGATGACAAGAAATAGACCGACCAAGCCTGCCGCAAGAGAACTTACTGCGTGAGCAATAAGAGTATCTTTTACCTCTATAACTTCGACTTGAAGAATATATATATTTAGTACTAATGAGAACGTCAGCGCAGCCACAACGTATGAATTAAAATCTGCTAACCCAATGTATATCCCCACCATTGATTTTCTTAATGTCTCAGCAATTGCCAAAAAAATACAACCTACAAAGAGATCCTCCGGAAACTCAGGAGCCCATTCAGCCGACAGAAAATTCGTTGCTAGAAATAAAAGGATAGAGGAACCCAGAACGGAGACTGAAATCACCAAGTTATCAGAAAGAACGCTAAATAAATTCGCGCCGCTCTCCTCGGCTAATAATCGCGTGTAGGTGCTATTTAGCGCGAACGCCAGTGGATTGACTATAACGTTAATGCTTACAAATAAAAAACTAAAAAGCCCTAGCACCTCTAGCGATGCCTCCCGAGCTAAAATCAGTGTAAATAAAAAAAAACTTCCTCTGTCTAAGGCTCCGGCAAATGCTGACTTGGCTGCGCTTGTCACTATCACAACAATGCGTACCGACTAACTAACTTTTTTGCCATTATTTTCCAAGAATAGCTATTATTAAAGTTCGATATTGATCTATTTGCGAAATCAGTAAGATTGACTCTATTCAACTTTAAAGTAACAAATATTTCCGCTAATTTATCTGAATCATAGTATGAACAGGAATAACCAATTTTATTACTGAGTACAAATTGAGAAACTTTTGCTTCTGTATTAACGATGACATAGCGGCCAACCGACATAGCATCAAAGATTTTTGACGGACTGGCAAATATGTGGTTTTTTGTGGTCGGCTCATAGAACGAAAAGCTTGCATCGCAGCTTACCAGTAATTCCATTGCTCCATCGGCATCCAAAATTCCGTGATATTCAACAGCTTCATTATTAGATATCTTACCTAAGGAATACTCATCAATTGGACCAGCAATAACCAGCTTAACACCCTCGCTTTTCGCCAATGCTTCCAGAACCACATCGACGCCTCGCCTTATCGTCAGGTTTCCAATTAATCCAATTTTTATGTCACCAATAGGGAGCTCATTCAATTTAAAGCTGGCTGTCACATCTGGAGAATTTTCTATCACCAAACAGTTTTTTCGGTACTTCTCATCTATCGCCATTAACCTCCGATCATCACAAACAATAATTAGATCGCAATACATCAACGAAATGCGTGCTACTAACGAGCAAAAATATCTAATGACAAAATTGGCTTCAATGCGATCGGGCAAAGAGTCATATATATCCAAAATAACTTTGGTGCCCGTAAAAAATTTGTAACATAGTACTGGGAAGGAAGTCTCCTCATTAGAACAATGTATATAATCAGGCCCGTTCTTCCCCAGAAAAAGGAAAGAACGAAAAATGTACACAAGATATCGGACAATGGAATTCTTATAGTATGTTGTCTCAAATATATCACATTGAGGCGACCCTCTTTTGTGTCCTGTTACCGAAGCGACACATAGCAAATCAACACTATAACCGGCATCTACTAAAGCGTTAATACTCTTAATTGACCGCGGATTATCATATGGCCCAAATCTCATAAAGCAAATCTTTTTACCTGGGGACATCAACGTACTACCGAAATATTTACTAGGAATAACTTTCTGATAAAGACTAGTATTAATATAACAATTGCTCCTGATACTAAAAAGAAAAATGAACTATATACCGCACCTCTCGCAAGAAATAGACAGAATGTGGCCATCAGCGGCAGGCATAATATTTGAATATTATTTATTTGCCCGGCTGTAAGTCTTGATAAAAGCCCAATCATCACTGCCCAAAAAATCCCCAGAAATCCCCCCAAAACACCGAAATTGGCGTAACTATCACCGTACAATAATGGGTGGACAGTACCACCGAAACCTGCTCGATGTGGGTATATCCAGTCAGCAATATCTTTAGTTAAGTCTCTTGGCTTTAGCCCATGAGATCGTTCTGTAGGCACACCCACAAGAGCCATTCGCAAGTAAGTTACACCATAACCATACTCATGCTTGGCAGACATATTTTCTGTTAGGTAATAGTAAAAATGCCTTAATCTAAATTCACCAGCTGCTGTTTCTTTTGTATCTCCAAAATCGGTAATTCGTTCGGCTGTCTGGCTAATGAGATCAACATCGATGGCATTGGTTGCGGAACGATCACCGCTATATCGCAGCGTTTGAACGTGAAACACCAAAAATAATGCCACCAACCCTATGCAACCCAACTTAAATAAAGCCATAAAACTGACTGTTCGGCTCAATGCATAGCTGTAGATTATAGGACCAATCGCGGGAATCAAAAGCCAGCGGGTTCCCTCAAGCAAAATACCCAAGAATATTAACATGAAGGCAATTACGCTCCAAAATCTATCTCTTCCGGCCACAAGTACCGCGAGCGCAACCGCACCTATGGATGCAAGACGATGGTAAATATCTCTGTATACAGTAGAATCATCAAGTCCCACCTCTCTAAACCCCATCAAAAAAACTGTTCCGAGACTGGTCACGCTGACACCAAAGACTTCATATAAGTGCCTTAGAAGAAACAAAACAGAAACAGTAAGTAGGGCGAGCAAAAAGTACTTCATGGAACTTGATGCATCAGACAGAACTACTATGGTGATTTTTCGTTTCACAATAATTCGAATCGTAAAATAAAAACACAAATTAAAAAGGAGAGCACATGATCCTGCATAGAATAGTGCCTGATCACCAATAGTATCCGACAATAAAAGGCAGTCGAAGAAATAAGGAATTGAAAAGAATGGGAGTAAGAGTAGCCATATGAAAAAGTCAAAAGTTCGAAACGTAACTGCCCGATACAATAATAATAATGTTGTTATTAGCACAGGGACAGCCAGAATTAAATTCATGCTAGTAACACTATTCTGCGTCAATTAATCTATATTTACCATATAGATATAAAGTTAGGTAACCAACAAACGAGACCGCATTGTATAAAAAATACACCAAGACAAAGCCAAACAAAGCCTCTACACCGAACATCGAACAGGTTAGTAAGAGTGGAAAATATATCCCCCTTGGCGACATGATGGCCTCTACCCACTTAAGAAAAGAACTAAACCACGACGAGCTCGTATTCATGGCATCTCTACCACCATAATTAAATACAACCTCACCCTTAGCAAGGATAAGGCGCAGTAACGTACTTAAAATTGACGAAAACGCACCAAATATCAGACAGTAAAAATCATAGAGCTCGCTCAAATAATTATAGTTTACAACCCCAATCGCCATACATATTGGTAGTAGAGCTATTACAAAATACGCACCTACCACGTCAATAAAATGCCCGAATGACGTCCTCTGACGCAGAAATCGAGCCATCGAGCCATCAACATAGTCCAGCAATGCCCATATAATAAGGCATGAGAAGGCTATATAGTTTACGCTATCACTACCAAACATATACCCAAAACAACCAGCCAATGCAAACAGCCACGATACCCAAGTAACTTGATTTGGAGTCCACCCTAACTTTAGAAAAACTACACTTAGCCAAAATGATACCGGCCTAAAAAAAAACCTAGCTAAACTATATCTATAGAAATCAGTATCTGGAGCTGAAAGATAGCTTTCTCTTATATTCTCGACAGTAATTTTTTTCATAATTTTATATGACTTGTCCCCGAATTATCTTTACTATTTGTTCCGCCGAATCACCGCTGCCATATGGATTAACCGCGGTACTCATGAGGTTGTATTCTTTTTCGTTTTCAATTAACCGCGATGTCTCATTAACAATATTATCTACGTCTAATCCAACTAATCTAACGCAATTTGCCTCAATCGCTTCAGTTCTTTCAGTTACATTTCTAAGAACGAGCACTGGAATCCCCAAAGATGGTGCTTCTTCTTGAATCCCACCACTATCGGTCAGTATTATATAGCTCTCTTGCATTACCTTAATAAACGAAAAATAATCCAGAGGTTCTATAAGGATCACATTACATATACCTTCTAAAATATTTTTTGCTTTGACTTGGACTATTGGGTTTGGGTGTACAGGATAGATAAATTCGAAATCAGAATATTTTCTCGCCAGTCTTGATATTGCAGTAAATATATTTTCTAAACCAGAATCGAGACTCTCCCTTCTATGGGCTGTAAGTAATATCTTCTTCGATGCAAGCTTATTGGGTAAAGTATCAGAGTGGAAACCAATTCGATTTGTTATTTCTAGGAGTGCGTCTATTACTGTATTTCCCGTGACATATATCGATGAAGCAGCCACCCCTTCGTTTATCAGATTATCTTTAGCTGTGGATGTAGGCGCGAAATGATAGTCGGCAAGTACCCCTATAAATTTTCTATTAACTTCCTCGGGAAACGGGTCCATTTTTTTATGAGACCGAAGCCCAGCTTCAACATGACCAATTTTCTTTTTGTTGTAAAATGCCGCTAAAGCAGCACACATACTTGTCGTGGTGTCTCCATGCACAAGGACTAAATCGGGTTGACTCTCTTCAATTACATCACTTACCTTTGTTAGAATCTTCGATGACATAGAGGTTAGATCTTGCCCTGGGGACATTATATTAAGATCATAGTCGGGCTCTATTGAAAAAATATTCAACACTTCGTCAAGCATCTCCCTATGCTGTGCGGTGACACAAACCACCACGTTAAAAAATTGATTCAATTCCTTGACTACCGGAGCCATTTTTATAGCTTCTGGCCTTGTTCCAAAGACTACCAAAACTTTTTTTATTACCATTTTTTACCTCTTTAAAAAATCACTAAAAAGACTGATTCACAAAAAAAATTAAATAAAGACTAGTCTTTAATTTATTCATAAATATTTGCTTACGACTAATATTAGTAACAGTCTATTTAAATAAGAATATACATCAAAATAACGACCGATGAATTAAGATAGTCTAAATATCCTTTTCACCTCAGATGAACTAAAAGAAACGGGGTTATTTTTTAGTCGCTGCTGATTAACATCACGTGACAGCGCTAACCTTTCTTCCTTATTTATCCCAAGGTCGGTCTCTATATCGGCCTTAATACCAATGGAGGTCAACATTTCGTCAAAATACCTTCCAATATCCTTTTTAGTCGATATATTTAAAATATCGATCAAATTATCCATAACTAATGTCAGGTGCTTTGAACCACGAGGGTCTCTAATTGAATCGGAATGGCACATTGCATGTATCTCAAAAATTTTAGGTAAAGTCACCCAAACCGCATGGCCATGGGGAATACTATACTTTTTAGTCAAACCATATGACCATGCATGAGCTGCGGTAGTTTTAGTAATATTAATTGCTTGGCCAGCAAAGTTTGAAGCCTTAATCATTGCTTGTGCGACTTTTGGGTTATTTCCCGAGTTAACATACTCAAAGAAGTTATTTACGCATAAATTCAACGCCTGATAAGACATAATCTGACTTTCAGGAGTTGACCCTACGGCCCAGGCACTTTCAATAGATTGGGCAACAGCATCCAGCACATTACATGCTTTTTGATATTTTGTGGCAGAAAGCACTAAATTACCGTCTAAAATAATATCATTGGGGAGCAGGCAACTGGCCGCCAAAGAATATTTTTCATTCCCTACGTATACAACTGCGAAATGGGTTGACTCACTCCCAGATCCAGCCGTGGTAGGAATAGCTAATAGAGGGATCTTTGGATCAATCACTTCCGTAACCCCTTTAGCTATATTTATTGCCTCGTCAGGGGTCGAATATAATGCCTTAATTAATTTGCCCATATCCAACACACTACCACCACCAATACTAATTATAAGCTCAACAGTATTTTCAATGGCTAACTTGACACCCCTTTGTGCGTCGATCAGCCTCGGGTTGACCTCAAAATCACTAAAATAAGTAACGTGACAACCTTTTAAACATTCACTTATAATTGCTTTTGCACCACAAGCCTGAAAGGACTTGCCGCCTGTTACTATAAGTACTCTATGTGCACTATAAGATCTGATGATATCCTCTAACTTATTTAATTCACCGATACCACTATAAATAGTCATTGCAAAGCCTCTACGCTCCTAAATACTGCATAATTGCATTTTTATTTTGCTCGGGAGTTGTCGTTGGACGCCCAATATCTGACCTATTCCCTGGGCGCACGTGAATGTCGATAAAATGAGGACCCGCATACCCTCTGGCATGCGCTAATGCTTTAATAATTTCTTCTCGCGACTCAACTTCAACTGCGGATACATAACCACAGGCCGTAGCTATTGCACAAAAATTGACAGCGAAACCAACTGTTGGCTGCCCTCCAACGGAATCATGCACGCCATTATTAAATACAATATGAATCAAATTAACTGCAGCAGACTGACCAATAATTGCGAGCGAGCCCATATGCATTAATGCCGCCCCATCACCGTCAAAGCAGTAGGTTGGCCGTTCTGGCTGCGCCTTGCACAAACCCAACGCAATTTGACTTGCGTGGCCCATGCCTCCCACAGTTAGAAAATCTCGATGATGGCCTTGATCGTTGGTGGCTCTAAACTCAAACAATTCTCTGGAAGGCATCCCAGTTGTGCAGACAACCACGCCGTCTTCAGGCAACATTTCAGCAACGGCTATGACAGCATCCTCTCGACTTAACTCTAGATCACACAACGGCCGCTCTACAGGGAAACTCTCGAAAGAATTTTTCCGAACGACTATTACCACCGGTGACATTTTTTCTCTAGCCAGAGCCAACGCCTTTTGGGTTTGCTCTGTAGCCTCTTTTTCATCGAGGGATAAGATAACGTGCGGTAGATCCATTGCCTCTAGGCTATCAATCATCACCCTTCCCTGATGAACATGCTGGGGCTCATCTTTAACTCCAGGCTCGCCTCTCCACCCAACCATGATTAGCATGGGTATTCCATACACCTGCTCACTGGCTAAAGACAAGACCGGATTGATTATATTTCCTAGACCGGAGTTTTGAAGGTATATCATCGGAACATTTCCGCTTCCCAAAAAATAACCTATACCCAAACCAATCGCAGCCCCTTCATTAGCAGTGATCAAGTGCATATCTTGATCATACTTTTTTGACACAGCTGCACAAAACTCCTTTAGCAGAGAGTCAGGAACTCCGGCAAAAAAGTTAACGCCTAAAGCATTTAAACTATCCAGATAATTGGTTGGGCTGATCATTATTTGGTTCCCGGGATAAGTTCTAAAATTTCTTTAATCGGCATCATTTGTTGATCACACTCAGCAGATCGCGAATGTCTTAGAATTGATCGCGCTGTATCCTGCATTGCAGGATATGCACTTCTAAGGAGCTGATTGGCATATATAACGATATTCACACCGGCTTTTTCTAATTCATCTTCCGTGATCATGTTATAACTTGACGGCACTGCTACCAATGGCTTTCGATTTTTAAACTTGCTATAACGGTGACAAAATTCAAGTATTTCTGCGGGATCTTTCTGTCGGCTATGGATCATGATTCCATCAGCGCCTGCATTTAAATACGCCTCTGCTCGCTCGATCGCATCGTCCATTCCTGCTTCTAATATAAGGCTTTCAATACGTGCGATAACCATAAAATCTTGTGTTACCTGTACACTCTTAGCAGAACTGATTTTCTCGCAAAAATTTTCAATAGTGTCCTGAGTTTGCGGAACCTCATTCCCAAACAACGAGTTCTTTTTTAAACCAGTTTTATCTTCGATTATTACCGCAGACACGCCAAGTCGTTCTAACGTTTTGATGGTAAATTTAAAGTGCTCGATTTGCCCGCCCGTATCGGCATCATAAATTATTGGCTTAGTCGTAACCTCGATAATCTCACTCAATGTTGACAAGCGAGAGCTAACATCCACGGCTTCAATATCTGGCTTGCCTTTAGCTGTCGAATCAGTAAGGCTACTGCCCCACATGCCGTCAAATTGTCGAAGTTTTCCCGCAACTTCAACTTCTGTGTGCTCGATTATTAGACCACTCAACGCATGATGTACATCCAAAAAGGTTAAGAGCGGCTTTGCATTCAATAATCTCCTTAAACTTCCCAACCTAATTTGTGGAGTTGTTCCTACTTCCTTCACTGCTTTATTCAATTGTGTAGAAGAGATACCATCCGTATAGGGAATTTCTATTAACTCCCCACCCCATTCGGCAAGGGTGTCTATAACAGCTTGTCTTGTCTCTCTCTGAACCCCTTCTTTCCAATCGTCACCATGAACAACATAGTCAGGCTTAAGCATCCTCAAGTTTTGACTGTAATCTAAGGTCTTTTGAGGAATAACTTTCTCAACTGGCTTTAGATTTGCGACTATCGATGATCTTTGCTCAAAACTCATATAAGGGAGTCTCTTGTAGCTCGCAATGGCAGAATCTGTTAACAGTCCAACCGTAACCACTCCTAATTTCGCAGCTTCAGACAAGATATTTAAGTGGCCAGGATGAATTAAGTCGGCGCTCATGCCGATATAGACAGTTTTTTTCATAAAATATAAACCTTAGTTTTAGAGTATTTTTTTGTTGGGTCGACGTGCGTCACACTATGTTTTTTTTGCATAAAAAGTCTTAATCAATTCAGAAATTTTAGAGACCTGATCGTATGTAATATGTTCACCAATAGGCAGACTTAACAGATCTTGATCAGAACAATTAGCAAATAGCTCTTCCGCATGTTGATTAACATATTGGTACGCTGCAAGCTTTGGCAGTGCTATTGGATAATGAATTCCAGTCTCAACTCCGCTTTCCAGCAAATATTGCTTCAGTTGATCTCTATTAGGAACACGAATAACAAACAAATGGTAAACTTGATAGGACCAATCTTGCCTTACAGGCAACGCTACAGAGGACTCATTCTTTAGAGCTTCCAAATAATAATCGGCGACCTTAATTCGGTGCTCTGTAAATACTTCTAAATGTTTTAGTTTGGCACTCAAAATTGCGGCCTGCATTCCATCCAATCTCGAATTCCGACCTTCAAAAGTGTGGTCATACTTTGCGATTCGACCATGGTTAGCTATCATTTTTACTTTTACAGCCAAATCATCATCATTGGTCGTGACCGCACCTCCATCACCGTAGGCACCGAGGTTCTTGCCAGGATAAAAACTAAATGCCGCTATATCTCCAATTCCACCAACTACCATATCTTTGTATCTAGCTCCATGTGCTTGAGCACAATCTTCAACGATACGTAAATTATGCCTATTAGCCAATTCAGCCAACCCACCCATATCACAAGGATGGCCATATAAATGAACTGCAATGACAGCTGCCGTCCTATCCGTAATGCGCTCAGAGACGTCGGACAGACACAGCACATATGAATCTTTACAAACATCAGCAAAAACCACCTTGTGCCCACACCTTGTAACAGCTTCAGAGCTTGCGATAAATGAATTCGCTGGCACAATAACCTCCGAATTAGGCGGCAATTCAAGTGCCTCTATCGCAATTTCAAGCGCATCGGTACCATTGCCTACACCAATGCAGTGCTTAACCTCTGAATAACAAGCAAACTCTTCCTCAAAACATTTGACATATTTGCCACCAATGAAAGCTGTTTCGGCTATTACATCACTAATAGCTTTATCTATATCTGCCTTAATAGTCTTATATTGCCGACCTAAATCTAAAAATTTGATCATGAAAATGCTCTTAATAATTTCGCTGGATTACCAATATAAACGCCAGATTTTTTTATATCGCTAGTTACAACTGCACCAGCACCAATAACTACGTTACTGCACACTTCGACTGGCAAAATTGTTGCATTACTCCCGATAGACACATTATCTCCGATACGTGTCTTTTCCCACTTCGACTTATCGCCGCCCGCTGGACCTCCTGATGCAAAGGAATCATTTACAAACATAACCCCATGGCCTATAAAACAATCCTCACCGATGGAAACAAGCGAGCAAACAAACGAATGTGATTGAACCTTTGTTCGCTCACCAATAGTGACATTAGATTGAATTTCCACAAAGGGTCCGACAAAAACATCGTCACCTAAGGCACAACCATAAAGATTACATGGCTCTACAACCTTTACTCTTTCACCAAAATTTACGTCTTTGATTTGTGAAGAAATTAATGAAAATGTACTCATAACACGCCTAACTTCGAAAACTTAGGGCTAAATCGTAGGCTTATTTCTTTACCTGTTTCGATTGATTCATAGATCGCATTTATTAACTCTAGACTTTTTCTACCTTGAAGTCCGTCAACAAGCTGGGCAGTCTTATTATTCAAGCAGTCAATCACATGCTCATAATATGCTTGGTGGCCAAAACCATAAACATTTGGAGGGTTAACTGAATATTTTTCGATCACTTCGTCATCATCATCAAGAGGCTCTGAGAAATTCCAGGTCTTCATTTCATTAACTGCAAAGCCACCAATTTCTACACTGCCTTTCTCTCCCAATACAGAGAGTGAGCCCTCTAAATCTTTGGGCCTAATTGCAGTAGTAGCCTCGATTACGCCTAAAGCGCCATTTCGGAATTTTAAAATAACAACCGCGGTGTCTTCCGCCTCTATATCGACTAAAGCTGTTTTGCTTCTGGCAAAAACGCTCTCGACGTCGCCAAGCATCCATTCCAGTAAGTCAACATGATGGCTGGCTTGGTTAGTTAGAACACCCCCGTCATATGCCCAAGTTCCTCTCCAACTATCTTGGTCGTAGTATGCTTGAGGCCTACACCACCTTACTCTCACAGTTCCCATTATTAACTTACCAAAACGCCCATCTTCAAGAGCCTTACGAAGCTGAACAACCGGCACGTTAAAGCGGTTTTGTTTAACTACAAAAAGCTTCACACCATGAGTATCGCAGGCCTCAATCATCTTATCTGCATCATCTAAAGTCAGAGCCATCGGTTTTTCAACCATGATATGAGCGCCATAAGGAGCCAGCTCAGTAGTGTGTTGAGCGTGCGATCCACTCTCGGTAAGCACTACTACGACATCAATTGACTCTGTCTTCATCATTTCATGCATATCAATGTATGCAGGGATACTATATTTTTTCGCTATCAACTGAGCTTTACTCAAGACTTTATCGCACACAGCCACCAGTCGAGCACCAGATATTTGGTTTTCTCCCAAAAGTTCCCCATGACGTTTGGATATACGCCCACATCCAACTAAAGCAAAATTAAGCATATGACTTCCTTATTCTGTTCATTTTTTTTACCACTTTCCTAGATAGTGACGGTGCGGATGTCCACTTACCACCATATACCGTCAATAATTTTCCCGTAATCTCAAGTTTTGCTTCTCGACTAGCCAAACTAAAGTAACCTTCTTTCCGCTTTGACTTAGACGCAACTATTGGTCTTAAGCCACTAAATTCTTGTTCAATGCCTTTCTCACTAACCACCTGAGAGAAATTTCTATTAAATACATTCAGCAGGCAAGTCCGCTCTTCGTCTGAGCATTTAATGTCAGAATCTATGGACTGGGGAACTTCTGTTGTACCAACCAGAGTTTTCCCTAAGTACGGAAGCACAAAAACAACTCTGTCGCCGCTCGGCTCTTGAAATAGAAAGGCGCCTGATACCTTTCTGTTCAATATTAAATGACTACCACGGATAAGACGCAAGTAGTAGTTAGTTTCAATATCATTAATCGTGTTCAACTTAGCCGCCCAAGGACCTGCTGCGTTCACTATAAAGTCATATTTACTGGAGCCGAAATTGGATGTGGAAATTTCTGCATTTACTGTAAAACCATCGACTTTTGTATGCTCATGTATCCTTACGCCAGACTTCTTAGCCTCCCCTGCCACCCAAGCTCCCAGCTTCTCCTCATTCATTTGTGCGTCATAGAAGCTAACAGCACCAAGAAGATTTGTCGGATTAAGATCAGGGAATCGTTCTCTCGTCTCGGCATGACCAATCCAAGCGTTAGCACCCAAAGAATATCTGCCTGCTAGCAAGCGGTATAAAGCTGCCCCAGCATACAACTTAAACAAAGAACGTGGACTATCACTAAAGACTGGCATGCAAATCTCTATTGGATGACAAAATTCAGAAGCATTTTTTAACCACCAGGCTCGATCTATTAAAGACTCTCTAACCAACCCCAGGTGACCTTGCTCAAGATACCGAATACCTCCATGAAGCAACTTTGAAGACGCAGAACTTGTCTGCTGCAGAACTTCTCCTGACTCAAATAATTCCACGTTAAATCCTTGCAGACTTAATTGCCAGGAAATGAACAAACCGTTTATTCCACCTCCAATGATTCCAACTCTAGACATTAATTTTCCCTAAAAATATCTCGAGAGAAGCACTTTTGCTTCACATCACTCAGACATTCATCTTTCCTGTTAGTAACAATAACGTCACTGACTTCTTTAAAACGATCAAAATTAGTTAATACCTGTGACCCAAAGAACTCACTTTTTTCAAGCGCAGGCTCAAAGACAAAAACTTCAATACCCTTAGCTTTAATCCTCTTCATAATTCCTTGTATTGCAGAGGATCTAAAATTATCGCTACCCTCTTTCATAACTAGGCGATAAAATCCAACAGATCCTGGCTTTAAACTCAGTATCTCCTCGGCAATAAAATCTTTGCGGGTCGTATTTGATGACACAATCGCCTGGATCAATGTCTGCGGCACCTGATCATAGTTTGCCAAAAGCTGCTTGGTATCCTTCGGAAGGCAGTAGCCACCGTAACCAAAGGATGGATTGTTATAACCCTCACCTATTCTCTCATCTAGGCACACGCCATTGATAATGCTCTTTGTATCTAGGTCATGGGCCAATGCATAGGAATCTAGCTCGTTGAAAAACGATACACGCATCGCAAGGTAGGTGTTGGCAAAGAGCTTGACTGCCTCAGCTTCCGTTGAGCGGATAAAGAGTGTTTCTATTTCGCTTTTCTCAGCACCTTGAACTAAGAGGTCAGCGAACGCTTTACCCGCCTCAAGCTGGCTACCCACAATAATGCGCGATGGATACAGGTTATCCTTTAGTGCCTGACCCTCTCGCAAGAACTCGGGTGAAAAGATAACACGGTCTGTGTTGTGCTTTTGTTGAAGTGATTTTGTATGCCCCACCGGGATGGTGGACTTGATGACCAGAAGTGCATCTGCATTAAGCTCTAAAGCATCACTAACCACACTATCCACCGAGTTGGTATCAAAGCAGTTAGTATCAGGGTCGTAGTTGGTCGGCGTTGCCACCACCACAAAGCTAGCCCGTTCATAGGCCGCCTGTTTATCAAGGGTCGCCGTAAGGCTTAGCGCTTTTTCGGCTAAGAAGGCTTCGATCTCGTTATCAGCCACTGTGGATTGCTTGTTATTGACCCTATCAACCCGTGAAGCGTCGACATCAAGCACAACCACATCGTTGTGCTGGGCAAGGAGCACTGCGAGTGACATACCCACGTAGCCAGAACCCACGACAGTAATTTTTGTTTTTTTTGCCAAATTTAGACCTTTAATTTGATGTTAATTGTTTGATCTAGTCTAGGAATTTATAACAGAGCTTTGTTTCTTTTTTATAGACTCCAGAAACTCTGGAAACAAAATTTTGAAATACGATAATAGCCTTTATCACTAACCAGACACACCGCTCATAGCCGCACTTTCATCTATCTGTGAGGACCTTAGTCGGCTCAGCGTGATGAGGTACACAGCAAACTGCAGCCCAAAAACACCGAACCAGGCATTGCTCTCAACAGGGATCCAGCCTAGGGCGTAAATTATCAGACAGACACCTGATGAGGCTCCACTGATGGTAAGCCCTGTCAACGAGTTAGGCGTAACCCGAGACTCAAATTTTTGGGCATAAAACCGATACAGCCGGTTGTGCAGGTGGCCATTGTCAGCCTGAAGCGGTGACAGGCCTTTGCGCATTCGACGGACAACGCTCACCACAAAATCAACGCAGGGGTAGGACAGAAGGCACGCCATGAAGCCGGCTGAAAAATCTCCCTCAGCAACTCCCAACAATCCGTAGCAAACAAGCGCAGCACCAAGGCCGTAACTGCCCATATCGCCGAGAAAGAACCAGCCCGATACGACATTAAAAATTAGAAACATCAGACAGACAAAGAACAGCACACCCTCAGCAGGGCGGCCATACTCTAAAAACAATAGCCCAAAAGCAATAGTTGCCACACCGGGGATCAGGCCATTGGCACCGTCCGCCATGTTAAAGGCATTGATAAACCCAACACAAAAAGCCGTGCAGACTCCCCAGGCAATTAATGGCACAGAGAACAGGTAATCGATGCCTGGTACACCAATAGACGAGGGCACCACATTCGGCGTTGTCCAGAGGAATAAGCCAAACACTAGCAGCTTAACCACGAGCCGAAAGTACGGGCTCAGCAGATCAGCCTTTATATCCTCAGCACCACCCAAAACCACACAGACAAAGACCGTGGACCAGAGGTGCAGGAAGGTGACATCTCGTGCAACTCCTGGAGTATAGGAGCTCAACATGACCATACCGACAAGGAACAGAACAAAGGTAATAACAATCGCTAAGCCACCCAAGCGTGAGGAATTTTGGGAGCTGATACCGTGGGACGCCGCAGAATCTCTCCCCGCCCTAAGGGTTGACAGAGCAAACATCACAACAATAGCACCCAGCCCCGTTAACCCGAAGCTCAGAAACGCCAAGAGGGCCATAACGACGTACTTAGTCACCGTCGTTCTGCTCGGACTTCTGGGAGCGGTTTTATCGGTATCAGACACAGAGCTCAATTGACTACATCTCCAGGCTTTCTGTCGTTAATCTTGTCATTCGCAAGACTTCGATCTTCATCCTTAATAATCACGGTGCTCTCACCACGCCGTATCAGCTCACTCGCAACACGGCTTCCTATAAACCCTACCAGTATCAACCTACCTGGCGCGTTAACGTTACTCACCACAGAACCGTCAAAACCAGAGCTAATAGCTGTCTCAGACAGCTTGGACACGCCGCTGACACCCCAAAGCATTAGAAGCATTCCAATAAGCAGTATCAATGAAAATCTATTCATAGGATGGGGTATCTACCAGCCGTTTGATTCAAAGAGTTTTTTTATCGCCAACTTGGTTTCAGCATCTCTCATACCCACCGCCAGGTTTGCACCTAAGAATCCCTGCTTATTGCCGCAGTCATGGATCTCGGCATCCGTCTCAAAAACATTTAACCCGTCAGTATCCAGCAGCGTATCCAGAGCATCGGTCAGCTGAATCTCACCACCCACGCCGGCGGTGGTACTCTCAAGAAGCTCGAGCACCTTAGAGGGCAATACATAACGACCCAGCACCGCCAAGTTGGAGGGGGCATGATCAGGGGATGGCTTTTCAACCAGGCCCTTTAGAGCAACACTCTTAAACGGCTCCAGCGCCACATCACCAAGGTCCGCAATACCGTAACTCTCAACCAACTCGAGGTCCACGCGCTCAAGCATGACCTGACCCATACCGGTCTCATCCCAGGCCTTCACCAACTGCGCAAAACTGTAGTTTTTATCTCGTGACTCTTTATCAAGGACCAGTACGTCGGGTAGCAGAACAGCAAAGGGTTCATCATTCAAAAGATGCTTAGCGCACAGAACCGCGTGGCCTAGGCCTAAAGCATCACTCTGCCTCACCGAGGAGATCTTAATACCCTCAGGAACAACATTCTTCACTGTTCCTAGAATCGTTTCCTTACCCTTTTTTTCCAGGCGGTGCTCAAGCTCGTAGTGGGCATCAAAGTGATTCTCAATCGCCTCTTTACCGCTTCGGGTGACCAGAATAATCTCCGTAACACCCCCAGCGATAGCCTCCTTAACTACGTGCTCGATAATCGGTCGGTCATACACTGGCAGTAGCTCTTTTGGAATAGCCTTTGTCGCAGGCAACATGCGCGTGCCAAGACCCGCGACAGGAATGACTGCTTTTTTTATTTTAGCTACCATGACTTACCCTTTAGATTCTGTACAGTGGATGTCACTGATCATCAATAGCACTATATATCAAATTTTGTCTTAATAAGATCGAATTCCTGTGCCTCAAGTCGAGGCCCAAATTGTGCCACCACCCTGGCAGCACAATCGTTTGCCAAGTCAGCCGCCCAACCATAACTCCTACCCGAGGTGATGGCATACAGGAAGGCCCCTGCAAACATGTCCCCCGCGCCATTGGTATCAATGGCCTCGGCCTTAACACCCTCAGACTGATTAAGGGAATTACCGTCGAAGGTCACGGCACCCTTAGCGCCATCGGTTATGGCAAAGGTCTTTGTGTACTGCTTAAGAGCCTCTGATGCCGCGTCTAAAGTCTCGGTACCGGTAAAGGCCATTGCCTCATCCTTATTACAAAAGATCAGGTCCACCCCACCGCCAATCACTTGCCTAAGTGCATCACCAAAAACTGACACCACAAAGGGGTCTGACAGACTGATCGCAACCTTAACGCCATTGGACTTAGCAAGCTCGACCGCCGCTTTAGTAGCCGCTGTTCTGGCCTCATCAGTAACCAGATAACCCTCGACATAAAACCACTCTGAATCTACCAACGCGGCTTGGTC
>Ga0315339_1000952_pt1 | contig 29208 bp, 24 predicted proteins | sample ASW17metaG_FD_204514 | JGI IMG/M metagenome (GOLD analysis project Ga0315339, IMG submission 204514) | Ammonia-oxidizing marine archaeal communities from Pacific Ocean, United States - ASW #17 | ecosystem: Environmental > Aquatic > Marine > Oceanic | place: USA: California | collected 2016-12-05 | reverse complement strand
GTGCATCCAGCAAAAGCATTGAGCCCATCCGCATCCAACACCAGCGGGATTTCAATCTCGGCGACCACGCGCCGCACTAGTTCTATCGTCTCCCGATACCCCCCCAAACCCGGCCCCATCGCGCAAATATCGGCTCGTCGCAACATATCAAGCACATCGCCTAAAGCCCTCAGCGACAAACAGCGTTTTTTGCGCACTTCCGGCAACGGCCGGGTCATCACTTCGGACAATTTGACTTCGAGAATATCGTTGAGGCTTTGCGGTATCCCAAGGCTTACGCGACCTGCACCGCTTCTAAGAGCGCCTTCCGCCGTCAAAGCCGCTGCCCCCGTCATACCGACCGAACCGGCAACGACCGCCACCGACCCACAACGGCCTTTGTGCACGTCTCCACTGCGCCGCGGCAATAGCGAGCCCATATTCTCAGCGTCCAATAACCAGGCCGTATTCGGTGTACTACTTACTATGTGTTCTGGGAAGCCGATATCGGCCAAGTGCAAAGTTCCACAATAGGATCGACCGGGATAAAAAACTTGGCCTACCTTGGCCACGCCAAAGGTCACCGTCAACGCCGCTTGCACGCAAGCCCCTTTGACCCTTCCTGTATCGGCCTCCACTCCCGAAGGCAAATCGACGGCGACTACAGGCCTTTGCCCCTCGGCTACCCGAGCGATAATCCGAGAAATTTCCAACCGAGGCGTATCGCGCAAACCCGTGCCCAATAGCGCGTCGACTACCAGGTCGGCTTCGCTAATAGCCGCATCCAGTGGGGTCAAATCGGCAGCCGGCATTTCGACCATGCCGCCTGCACGCTCATAACGCTGCAAATGTTCTTCCGTGTCGCCTTGAACTACCTGTCGATCGACCGCCAAAAATACCCGCGTCGTGACACCGCCCGCCCGCAATAGACGAGCGACGACAAAACCGTCGCCGCCATTATTGCCCTTGCCGCATAGAACCACTGCGCGCAAACCCACCAAGCCATCCCAGCGCGCGGCGATTGCCGCGACTACTTCAGCCCCGGCTCGCTCCATCAACTCGACACCGGGGATCCCCGCCTCAGCGATCGTGCGGCGATCGAGTTCGGCCATCTCGCGACCCGTGAGCAATTTAGCCAGTTGCAGCACTCAAACCTCCCAAGGACGGATCAGTTCTCGCAGGCCACGGGGCGCCTCGACGGGTAGAGCCTCACCGGTATATTTGGGCAAAAGCGCACGTAAAACCATGCTCATCAAAAGGGCCCAAGCCGTCATCACGCCGCAAAACAAACCCAACCCCGAAGCCAGACCGACAGCAAGAAAAAAAATCGCGCCCAGCAACAAAGCGAGAGATAGTTTGAGATTATCTACCGCGAGTAACAGGCTCTGCTGCAGCGTAGCCCAAACCGACCCTTCTTGTGTGACCAACACGGGAAAGAGATAGAGAGCCATAACCCCTGCCAGCAGCAGCAACCAAATCATCAAGCCGCTCAACAGAGCGCCCAACCAGCCACCCAACTGTTGGTAGAAAATCATATTGACTAGTATTAGACCCGTAGCGACGATCAGCGATCCGCCCAAAGCCGTTGCACGCCAAAAAAAACGACGTCCAGTAAGTAAAAGTTCCCGCAAATTCAATTCATCGCCGCGCGCCCAATAAGCACAGACAACAAAAAGCAGAACCGTGGCCGAAGAGCCAAAAAGCAGCACACCGGCTAAGACGACTGCACCCGGCAAGAAAAGACCGCCGAGCGAAAAACCAAAGCGCAAGAGCATATAAGCCGCCCCAATCCAGGGCAGGCTCAATAGACTCCACAGCAAGTTATAAGCGACAATCCCACCCAGGTGATCGTACCCCGTCCAAAAATAACGCCGTAAAATATCGCTCACAGCACCTCGAAACCCCGTTGCATGAACTCGGCATAGGTGCGGGCGGTCAATACCAGATCGCGCACCCGTACCCGCTCGTCGACCCCATGTGCATGTTCCCCCTTAACCCCATAGCCAATTCCGGACAATCCGCCTTCGACGACAAAGTAGTGCAAATCGGTAAATCCGGACGTCACCTTGAAGCCTACTGCACGGCGCCGCACCGCCTGCACCGCCCGCGCAAAAACCTCTGGCAATCCATCTTCGACGTCGACGACGCAAGGCTCGATCTGCAAAGGTGACTCTACGCGATAGGACAGTAGGGCCTGCTGATCCGCCGACTGGCTGACCGCTTGCCGCAGTTCGCGTTCGACTGCTGCGAGTTTCTCACCGGGGACCAAGCGGCGGTCAATAGAAAAACGTGCGCACCCGGCGACAGTGTTGACCTTATCACCCGGCCCCCCTGAGAACGTGCCGCCGATATTAATCGTGGGATTGCAGGGTTGGCCGTCAAAATCGACAAAGCTTCGGCGGGCCTCCTGCAATTTTCGTTTGTAGTCCTGCAGTTTATTCACTACACCGGCCAACGCCTCAAAGGCATTGACACCCTGTTCCGGTTTAGAAGCGTGCGCCGCCTTGCCGATTAATTCGACCTCCAACCACAGCACGCCATTGTGACCACAGCCCACTTGGCTACCGGCCGCCCCTTCACAGACGACCGCAAAATCGGCATTGAGCAACCCTTGGCCGACGACCCAACCGGCGCCCAATTCGCCGCCCGTCTCTTCGTCACCGGTAAAAGAGCATTCGATATTGAACGCCGGCTCGACGCCCGAGGCCTGCAGCGCCTCCACCGCCATCAACAAGGCCGCAATTGAGCCCTTCATATCCCCCGAGCCCCGTCCGTAGACCGCACCGGCAGCAATGCCCGGTTCGAACGGGTCGCCAAATTTCCACTGCCCCGAACAGGGCACCACATCATAGTGGGCGTTGAAATGCACGGTCCGCTCCCGTCCGACATCCCAACGAGCGATCAAGTTATAGCGGGGATACTCGCTCGAACCGATTATCCGTCGCACTTCACCGTCGGGAACGCGATGGACCTTGCTGCGCATACCAAGCCCTTGACAGCGGGCCGAGAGATGTTCGACCATCGCGCGATAGTCCAGGCCCGGCGGATTAACCGTGCCAATCCTGACCATATCCTGCAAATTGCGCCCCAACTGGCTTTTTCGGTCCTCGATATAGCGATGCACTGAACTCATCTGGCTCCTTTATTCGCCCTTGAGCGCAATTTGGAAGAGCTGATATCCACGCGAAAGTCCTCTTCTGGAATCGCAGCAAAAAGCGCCGCGAACCCGGCGGGTACATCTATATCAGCCAATGCCAGATACTTCCCCTCTTGCAGGCGCCCCGCGACCCAAAAGCAATGCTCTCTCGATCTGAATTCTTCCAGTGCCGCGACCATACCCCGCTCGCCTCCTTCGTAATATTTACCCTGTAAAAGCCTTGTCGCCGTATCGTAACCGATCGCGAAATGACACCCACTAAAGAGCCGGGCCTTTTGCAGGAAAGTCGGCGCCCTAGTCATGATGACAGAAAAGCGTCCACGCATTGCCGCGAGACGGCCTTCGATATCTACTCTCTGTAAGGACGGCTTATCGACATTTTCAACGGAGAGTTCCAAACTCGGCCGACGCCCACTTAATCGTCCCGCAGCAACAGCGAGGCGTTCGTGCCCTTCGTGCAAGGGATTAAAGGACCCAGGAAAGAGCAAACGGCTACCGCGCTCTACTTCGGATGCCCATACCCCATCAAGCCTGAATTCGACGAGTTCTATATCGCCCGTCACCAACAGCCCCAATGGGTCCTGCAATGACAGGGTATGCCGAGAGCATTTGGCGTAATCGGGTAGGGGCGGCGAAATGGCCCCTCCACCGCAAGCTTCGGCCAAGACGGCCAAGGCAAAACGACTGAGCCCCTCTTCTTGCGCCAAGCGATCGGCAGCCCCTTTCTCAAAATGCAAATCGAATAATCTATATTCTTGCGGCAGACGCAATGCGATATAAGCCCGGTCCTCCCCACTCCGCGACCGACTCGTCGCCAAAGCCGCCGTTACACCCACCCCGACGATTCCCTCCTCCACTCCGGTAAATCTCCGGGCCCTGACAAAAGCCCTGTCCGCCATATCCCGTGCCGTTTGCGCGGTCACCCGATGGGGACCAGCCGATCCCAAATAAGCCGCCAAGGCCTCTTCTCGGTAAGGCACTTGCACTTCTATCACCGAGGCCGATGCTCCGGGATGATTGAGCAACCAACTCGCCAGTTCGCCCCCCCCGCCCGTAGTAGCCAGGGCCAATTGGCCACCACCTTGCAATAGGGATTCGACCTGCTGCCAAATATCTCGATCGACACGCAATTATTTTAACCCGCGAAAAAATCGATGGCGCTACGGATACCCCACCCCGTCAAGAAGAGACCGCTGAACACATTGAGACACACTAACGGCCAGCCCATCCGCAAAGGCTTTGGCAAGAAACGGCGATCGGTCCAGACCATCAGCAGACACCAGAGACCACAAGTGAGCACCCCGCCAAAAATCGCCGCCGGAGTTACGATCGTCACTGGGTTTCCACCCATCCACATAATCGCTACGCCCCCTATTCCGCAATAGCCCACGACCCAAGGTCGCAAACTATCCACAGACGCCTCACGCACCCGGCGAACGATCGGCCGGAAACATTCGTGGGTGGTGCGGGCATAGAGTTCGTAAGCCGCCATAATCGTGCCGAAGAACGCGGTAAATACACCGAACTGATAAAAGTAGACTAACGCCGGGTGCATGCGCACGAGAAAATCAGCCTGCACCGAAAGCAATTGCATACCCTCCGGTACTATATGTTGCGGTCGCAACACCGCCGCACCCAAAATCATAAAGGCCATTGTAAAGATGACGACGCAGGCGAAGGAGACCGAAGAATCGATCATCGGTGCACGCAGCCAAGCTTTTCCCAGATTGACATTAGCTGTATCGGCCGCAATCTCAACCCCGTCAGCCGTATCTTCCACCTTACGCCCCATCAACCCCCAAGCCTTTTCCCGCAGCATGCCGATATAACCGAAATAATCCTGCGTACCACCACCGATCGCCCCCAAATAAACGCCCATTTCGACAATCGCCGACCGCGCCGCCACCGCTGGGTATTTACTCACTAGCCACGGTTCGTACGCTGGTATCGTTGGCACAATCGTGCCCATAAGCACCGCTAGCCAATCCGGTTGTGACGCCGCCGCCGCGGTCAGGATCGAAAGCAATAACACACTGACTACGATCGTTTGGAATTTCTCCAATGCCCCATAGCTCTGAATCATGGTAATGATTATGGCCAAGGCCACAAAAGCCGTTCCCCAAACTCGGGCGTCACCCCATATATCGAGCCCTTCAAAACCCAGGATCCAAACAGTTAGTCCCCCGAGCATCTTGGGCAAACCAGACAGCCAAAGCGGAAAACAGAGCACCGTCATAATTCCCAAGAGCCATACAGCCCACCCCTGCGGTCCGGGCAAATATTTCCAGCGCTCGATCGGATGCTCACCGGTCAGTGTGATATAACGCGCCGAAGTGTAGACCTGCACGAATTTCATCAGCCCCCCACCGACAAAACACCACAGCATCGCGTAACCGAACACCGCCCCGCCGCGCGAGGCAAAAACCGTTTCGCCGCTGCCGATCGTCACTGATGCGATAATCGCACCAGGCCCAAAAATGCGCAGCATGGCACCAAAACCGCGCGCCTTTAGCTCGTCACTGAGTTCGGGATAACGCATCGCTTCGCTCATGAAAATAGCTCCTTATTCTCGCGTTGATTGCCCGTATGATATCGCTCAACCTACTGCTTGTCAAATAGTTGTGACAAAACCATATTATGGGTTTTCACCACCGGGAGAGTTAAATGAGCATCAGCAAGGCCATCGCGCCGGTAGCCGGCTTGGGCACCCGGCTGCTACCCACGACCAAAGTCCTGCCCAAAGAAATGCTGCCCGTCGGCAGGCTACCCGTCATCCACCACGTCGTCGAAGAATTGATCGCCGCCGGCATCCGCCAAATCCTCTTCGTCACCGCAGGTAATAAGGGCGCGATCGAGGACCATTTCGACGAGGGGTCCGAACTAATGCGCCGCCTCGAAGCAGAACAGCACGAATTGCTGGAGACCTGTCGTTTCCAATACCGCGATAGGGGCGTCGAGTTCTTTTCCGTGCGCCAACGCCTCGCCCCCGGGCAAAACAAACCCGCCGGCACTGGCGATGCGGTCGCCGCGGGCGAGGCCTTTGTCGGCAACGAACCCTTTGTTGTGGCCTTCGGCGACAGTATCGTGCGCACCCGCGCGGGCAAGCCACTGCTGCAAAGAATGATCGCATCGCATCGCGCACACAACTCCGCCTGCACCATCGGCGCCTATCCAGTGTCCGACGAACTCGTCCACCACTATGGCATTCTGATACCCGAAACGAGCAATACGACCGACAGCAAGCTGACCGGCATTCTCGAAAAACCACGTCCCGAACAGACGACAAGCCGCTTGGCCATCAGCGCCCGCTATATATTTTCTCCCGGGATTTTTAACCGCATCCGCACCATCCCCCCTTCCTCCAGTGGAGAAATCTATCTTACCGACGCGATCGAAGCCTTGATCTCAGCAGGAGAAATCGTGCGCGCGGTCTGTTTAGGCAAGGGCGAAAAACGCTGCGATATCGGCAATCATTTGGCTTATTTCCAGACCTTTGTGGACTACGCGCTCGACGATCCAGAATGGGGGGAGCAAATCCGCACCTATATGCGGCAAAAGCTAGCCGAGGACCGATCTTGACAACCTCTTACAAATCGCTATCTTAGGTGCCAATTCAGACTAAGCCTATATAATTGTTCTCCCAACAACCACCTAGAGGCGGTTCAACACATGAGTACATCGACGACCTGGAAAGAGCGGCTTGCCGGGCAGATTCCCGCGGATATGGCTGAGGAGATCGACGCCTTCGAAACTCAGATCCACCTGCGCAAGCAGGGCAAAATGGAGGAGAAGCTCTTCGCCGAAACCCGCTTGCGCCGCGGCGCCTATGGCCAACGCTACGACAATGGCCAGCGCTTCGACGGCACGCAGACCCAGCAATTGCTCTTTCCCGAGCACGAGACCAAGGGCCCCGATACCTTCTGGCACGCGCCGGGCATGATGCGGATCAAAATCCCCTTCGGCGGACTAACGGCCGTGCAGATGGAGGTCTTGGCCGACTTAGCCGAAGAATACTCCGAAGAGATACTACACATCACGACCCGCCAAGATTTTCAAATCCACTTTATCCATATCGAAGACACGCCCGACCTTATGCGACGTCTCGCGGCTGTGGGCATCACCACCCGCGAGGCCTGCGGTAATTCAGTGCGCAATGTCACCGCCTGCCCCCTCTCGGGAGTCTGCCGCACGGAGACCTTCGATGTCACGCCTTATGCGGAAGCCATTATGCGTTTCCTGCTTGGGCACCCCGACTGCCAGGACTTCGGCCGCAAATTCAAGATCGCCTTCTCAGGCTGCGAACACGAGGCCTGCGGCTTGGCCAATATGCACGACATGGGCGGCGTCGGCATGGTTAAGACCGTCGACGGCGTGGAAAAACGCGGCTTCAAGCTCTACGTCGGTGGCGGCCTCGGCGCCGTACCGCACCAAGCACAGCTCTTTAACGAATTCGTTCCCGTCGAGGAACTACTGCCCATTTCCCAGGCCATCGCCCGCGTTTTCGCCCGCCTTGGCGAAAAAAAGAATCGCAACCGGGCACGGATCAAATTTCTAATCGCCAAACTGGGCATCGAAGAATTTCGTCGTCTGGTACACGAGGAGCGCGCTATCCTGCCCGAGGATCCACAGTGGACGGCCTTTCTCGACGATCTAACGGTCACTGACGAGGAACAGCTCAAACCTGGCCAGCCTCTCAACGGCGCCGAAACGAGCGAAGGCTTTGCCAAGTGGTACCGCACCAATGTTTACCAACAGCGGCAGGAAGGTTACGTCGTTGCCACTGTCGCCTTGCCTTTGGGCGATATCACCTCGCACCAATTGCGGGCATTGGCCGATATCAGCCGGCGTTTCGTCAAGGAAACCGCCCGCACGACGGTCGAGCAGAACATGGTGCTGCGCTGGGTCAGCGAAACCGACTTGCCGCAACTCTACGACGAGTTGCTTGCCCTTGGACTAGCCCAGACCGGTGCCGGCACCATCGTCGACATTACCGCTTGCCCCGGCACCGACACCTGTAAGCTCGGCATCGCTTCCTCGCGCGGCTTGGCCACTGAACTGCGCAAGCAACTCGGAGAGCAAAGCGCCGAGCTCGACGAGGCGATCGAAGGGCTACGCATCAAGATCAGTGGTTGCTTCAACTCCTGCGGGCAACACCACGCTGCCGATATCGGCTTCTACGGCAATAGCCGCAAAATCAACGGCATCACCGTGCCGCATTTTCAGGTCGTCTTGGGCGGCCAATGGAAAGAAAATGCCGGGTCTTTCGGTCTGGCCACTGGTGCCGTACCCTCCAAAAATATTCCCGAAGTCGTCTCCCGCCTAACCAAACGCTTTGTAGAAGAGCGCGAGAAGGGCGAGTTGTTTAAGGACTTCATCGGCCGCCTTGGCAAACGCGAGATCAAGGCCATGCTCGAAGACTTGACCCAGGTGCCGAGCTACGAGGAGAATAGCTGGTATTATCGTGACTGGGGCGATACACGCGGATTCACCATGGATGATCTCGGCAAAGGCGAATGCGCCGGCGAAGTAGTCTCGATCGGCATCATGGAAATCGCCGCCGCCGAACGCGAAGTCTTCGAAGCCTCGGTCGCCCTCGACGAGAATGAGTTGCAAGCCGCTTGGCAGGGCGCTTTAAACGCTATGTTGCGCGCCGCTCGCACACTGGTCAAGGAACAATTCTACGACGTGCCTGAAGAGACCGACGTCGTCATCGCCGAATTCCGCGCCCGCTTCTACGACACCGAGTTATTCTCCCCCAAATTCGCTAACTACCTCTTCTCCGCGCACCAAGATCCGGCCAGCGAATTTGAGCAGACGCAAGTCCACCGTTTTATCGAAGAGGCGCAGCTCTTTATCGAAGGCGCCTATACCTGCTACGACAAAATCGCCGCGCCCCTCGAGGGCGCCAAGGCCTGAGAATAGGACTTATGCAAGAATTACAGCGCATCAATATCAAAATGTATCTCGAAGACCCCGAGGCCCTCTCTGCTGAGGAGGCCTTCCGGGTATTCAACAGCTGGATCCCAACCACTCCAGACGAAGTCCTTATCGACGTCGCAGATTACAGCCACGTGCCCGAGGGGCCGGTGACCTTACTCGTCGGACATGAGGCCAACTACAGCCTCGATAACGACCATGCGGAACCCGGGATGCTCTACTCGCGCAAACAACCAGCCGCAGGCGGCCTATCTGCCCGCCTCTCAAGCGCGCTGCAAGCCGTACTTAAAGCCTGTCAGCGTCTTGAATCTGAGCCAAGTCTCGACGGCAAAGTCAAGTTTCGCGGCGGTGATATCCTGCTCGTAGCCAACGACCGCCTCAACGCGACCAATGACGAAGAGGGCGAAAATGCCTTACGGGCAGAGCTTGAACCCGTGCTCGCCAAGCTCTTCGCCGGCGCTTCCTTTGCAATCGAACGCGACACAACCTCGCAATTGCGGCTCAACCTGAGGATAAAGTGCGATACCGATGCCAACGCTGCGACACTACTGAGCAATCTCGCAGCTTGACAAGGCCAAGGTGACCCCTATCTTTTCGATAATTAACAACTGAAAATAGAAACAACGACTTATCAGGAGGAATTCATGACCTATTATATCACTGAAACCTGTATCGACGTAAAAGACAAGGCCTGTGTTGAGGTTTGCCCCGTCGATTGCATCCATCCCATCGACGGCGAAGGCGAACCCATGCTCTACATCGACCCCGATGAGTGCATTGACTGTGGCGCCTGCGAGCCTGAATGCCCGGTTGAGGCCATCTTCGCCGAAGAAGACATGCCCGAAGATCAGGGCCGTTTTGTCGATATCAACACCAAATATTTCGAATTGCGCGATAATGGCGAAGGATGGGCGCAATGGAAACAAGAGCACTCCGCCGACTTTGAAAAGAAAAATTAAGTAATTGCTCAAGACTGGCTTACAGGCCGGGATGCCCCCAGGGGTATCCCGGCTTTTTTACGCTTGACGATTGCTAGATCAACCCGCTTATTTTTTCTCCCTTACGAAGCTTTATTGGAGATGTTATATATGGCGAGAACTAACGCAAAGAAAAAAGCCCGGGGCAAAAAAGTTAAAGCTGCCACGCTCAGGGCAGATGCCGACAAACTCTGGTTCATGTACCGCAAAATGTCGGAAATCCGTCTCTTTGAGGAACACGTCTGGGATGTGTATACCCGCGGCCTCATGCCCGGGTTGGCACACCTCTATATCGGCGAGGAGGCCGTAGCAGTTGGCACCTGTACCGCCCTGCGAGACGACGACTATATCACCAGCACCCACCGCGGTCATGGTCACTGTCTGGCCAAGGGCGGCAAGCTCGACCGCATGATGGCCGAGATCATGGGCAAAGAAGCCGGCTATTGCCGCGGCAAGGGCGGCTCGATGCATATTGCCGACATGTCGGTCGGCATATTGGGAGCCAATGGCATCGTCGGCGGCGGGTTCGGCATTTGCACCGGCGCCGGTCTCTCGGCCAAATTGCGCGGCACCGACCAGGTTGGCGTCTGCTTCTTCGGCGACGGCGCCTCCAACCAGGGCATTATGCTCGAAACAGTCAATATGGCCGCGGTGTGGAACCTGCCGGTCATCTACGTTTGCGAAAACAACCAGTATGGTGAACATACGCCCTACCAGGACGTAACCGCTGTCAAAGATATCGCCGATCGAGCCAAGGGCATGGGCCTCGAAGGTGTTATCGCCGATGGCACGGATGTCCTAGAGATGTACGACGTGGTTTCCGCCGCCGTCGCCAAGGCGCGCAAAGGAGACGGCCCAACGCTGATCGAGGCCAAAACCTATCGGCACCATGGGCATCACGTCGGCGACGCGCAAACCTACCGTACCCGCGACGAAGTCAGCTGGTGGGCCGACAATAAGGATCCTATCCGCCTGCTCGGGAAGTATATGATCGCCAACAAAGTCGCTAAACATGCCGAACTCGACGCGCTCTACGAGCAGGTCGACGAAGAAGTCGTAGCGGCAATCGAATTCGGCAAAGACGCTCCTTTCCCCCCACCAGAACAAGCGTTTGAGGATATATATGCCTGATCGGGAAATGTTGTTTAGAGAAGCTATTGGCCTAGCCACCGCCGAAGAAATGCGCCGCGACGATACAGTCTTCGTCATGGGCGAGGATGTCGGCGCTTCCGGCGGCATCTTTAAATGCTGCGAGGGCCTGTTCGAGGAATTCGGCAGCCAACGCGTCATAGACACACCCATCGCCGAAGCTGGTTATATCGGGCTCGGCGTCGGCGCGGCCATGACCGGCATGCGGCCCTTGGCCGAGTTGATGTTCGGAGACTTCTCCCTGTTGACCATGGACCAAATCGTCAACCAGGCCGCTAAAATCCGCTATATGTCCGGCGGGCAGTGCAAAGTGCCGCTGACGATCCGCCTGTCTATGGGCGCCGGCCGCTCTTCGGCCGCACAGCATTCCCAGAGCTTGCACGCACTTTTTGCGCATATTCCCGGACTTAAAGTTGCTGTGCCCTCCACACCGCGTGATGCCAAGGGCTTGCTCAAGACCGCGATTCGCGACGACAATCCGGTATTGTTCTTCGAAGATAAAATGATGTACAACGATTCCGGGGCCGTACCTGAAGAGGATGATTTCCTAATTCCCTTCGGCGAAGCCGAAATAAAGCGCCCCGGCGACGACCTAACCATTGTCGCCACATCGAGTATGGTCATCGCAGCGCTCGAAGCCGCCGAGCAACTCGCGGCCCAGGGGTTGGAAGCCGAAGTAATCGACCCGCGGACCTTGGTGCCATTGGACAAGGAAACACTGCTCGCTTCTGTCCGTAAAACCGGCTACGCCTTAGTAGTCGACGAGGGTGTCGAGCGCTATGGCGCCAGCGCCGAACTGGCGGCAATCCTCAACGCCGAGGCCTTTGATTATCTCGACGCGCCCGTGCTGCGCATCGGTGCCGCCGCTGTGCCCATCCCCTTCAGCCCGCCACTCGAACTGCGCACCATCCCCAAAGTAGAGCAGATCGTCGAGACCGTGCTGTCGCAGCGGCGTTAGGCATGGTGCGCCCGGTCTGCCTAGTTACAGGATCTTCAAGCGGTATCGGCGCCGCCATTGTCGACCAGTTCGCCGCGCAAGGCTACGACGTCGTCGTGCACTACAACTCCGGCGCTGATCGCGCCGAAGAGATCGCTGCCACACTGCGCGAAAAACACGATTGTGAGGCCTTGGTTCTCGGCGCCGACCTCTCTCAACCGGACGCCCCCTTCGAACTGGTCGACCGAACCTTCGCCCACTATGGCCGTTTGCATGTGGTCGTCAGCAATAGCGGCGTTGCCAACTACGTCCAGGACGAAAAAGGCCAGCTCGCCCGCTTCCGCTTTAGCGAAACCCCCATTGAGCACCTCGACAAAGAGATGGATCGCGTTCTCAGCCTCAACCTTATGGGGGCTTATCGCCTGGCCCAACGTGCACTCGGCACCATGACCGTAATCGCCAAAAAAGAGACCGGGCCCGCCCACCGCAGCATTCTCTTTATTACCTCGATCTCTGATATCGCCCCCGAGAGCACGCGCATCCCCTACGGGGTGAGCAAGGCCGGCCTCAACCACGCCGTCCTAGGTGCCGCCTTCGACGGAGGTCCTTACAATATCACAGTAAACGCCCTGCGCCCTGGAGTCATCGATACCCCGCTTACCGCCCGCCCTTCTGGCGTGGAGGACCCAGCCACGGGCCGCGAATTCACCGTAGCGGAAACCTATGGCCTAATGGCGGAAGGCGGCGCGCAACCCATTCGCCGCATCGGCGAGCCTGAGGATATCGCCTTCGCCGCCTACGCCTTTACGCAAATTCCATATATGACCGGCCAACTCGTCGCCGTAGACGGCGGTTTTACTTTGCCCGGCAATTTCCCAAATCGCGAACTTTTTTTGCAGGAAGGACTGCGCAAGCGACAACAGCAATAACGATAAGCAGTGCAAGAACACAAATAGCCCGCACCTTTTATCAGTGCGGACTATTTTTATGGTATTTAAGCTCGTTTTAGTGTTCGCTGATACTCCCAATCTGAATCTCGATATCATCGCGATTGGCGACCTTCTCCATTTGCCCATCGCGAATCCAAGCCATTCGATCAGCCGCGGTGAGCATCTTGTCATCATGAGTCACCGTGATAATTGTCGTGCCCATTTCCTCTTGCAAGCTCTTCATATAATCGATGATCTCTTGACCGGTATTGCTATCGAGGTTACCCGTCGGCTCGTCAGCGAGGATAATCCGCGGCTTATTTACAAAGGCCCGTGCGATGGCGACGCGCTGCTGTTGGCCCCCCGAAAGCTCTGAAGGGATATGATGGGCTCGCTCGTCCAACCCGACTATTCTCAGACATTCCATCGCCCTTTCTTCACCTTCCTCAGTCGTCATCCCGGCGAATACCGTGGGTAAAGATACATTCATCAATGCACTCATCACTGGCAAGAGATTATACGTCTGAAAAATATAACCCAACTCAAAACACCGCACAGCGGCCAATTGCTGCGGACTAAGCACTGCCAAATTAATCCCCTCAATCAACACCTCACCACCCGTTGGGGACTGTAGCGCGCCAATCATATTGAAAAGCGTGCTCTTACCCGAGCCAGAAGGCCCCATGATGGCAAAAAACTCATTTTCGTATACTTGCACGCTCAAACCGCGCAACGCATAAACATGCGTCGATTCGTCGTGATTCTTGGCATTGTACACCATTTCCACGTCTTGCACGTCGACGATTACACTGCGGCCACTTTCTGACATAAGCCCCTGTGCTCCTTAACCTGTTCTCTGCTTTAATAAATACAACTAGTATTTTAAAATTGAGTGGTTCCAATCTAAGATCGCAAATCCCGCAAGTCAAATACGCACGAGCGGTTTTACACCTTATTCAAGGCCTCGCTTAAAAATAAATTGGCGATAAAGTCGCAAAAATCTAAATAACCCCGCTAAGTAGCCGATAATACTAACAAGAAATCACTTGACGCTATACGCTACTATTTAGTATAATATTTTCACATACACAGAGTTGGGTTTCTACAAGCCCAAAATCTGGCAACTTAAGGCCAGGAGTACATCATGCAGGACAGGAAAGAACTTATTGATATTCAAGCAGTTGCTGACAGTTTTGGCAAATCTGTCGAATCGATTCGCAAGTACAAAAATTTTGGTATTATCCGGGTTTCAGATAAACGCGGCAACAAGGACCTTTTTGATCGAGAAGAAATCATGTCGATCCGCGATCGACTGCGTGAATTGCGTCTCAAAGGTCTTTCACTGGCGCAAATAGCCGACGAATTGGATCTGGCGCGGGACGAACACTTGAGTTTGCCCAGCCCCCCGACGTCTTTGTCCGGACAAACACCAAATCACGAACCAGGCCAACCCCTAAAGATTCTTGTCGTCGACGACGAAGACGAGGTTAGAGCCGGTTTGCGTGAATTTTTGGAGGGGATGGACTATGCTATTTGCGAGGCGGCCGACGGCGCAGAGGCCTTGGCCAAGACCTTTACCGAAAAACCTCATATGATCCTCTTGGATCTGCGGCTGCCTAAAGTCGACGGTTATCAGGTTTGCCAAACCCTGAAGGGCAACCCCATTACTTCCGGAATACCGATCATCATGTTGACCGCGCTCAACGCTACTCCTAATAAAATCAAGGGCATCGAGTTTGGCGCCGACGACTACGTGGACAAACCCTTTGATCTCGACGAGTTAGCTGCGCGTATCAAAATGGTCACGCGGCGGATGGGCATCGAGGCCTGAGGGCGCGCCCTTAGGAAAAATCGACAAACTGCTCCAGATGGCCGCACTGCAGACAGGCATAAACCGATGCCGTAAGCAGTTGCGGCCTCTGTCGTTCTGCCTCAGCCGCATACAGTCGGTAAGTGTCAGCCGGCGCACCGGGAACACCTCCTGAAAGTCCTCGCTCCCGCACTGGGAGCAATTGATAATGAAATCAGCCTCCAACCACTCTAACCCACCTTACGCTCTTTTAGCTGGGTTATTTCATCGCGCAAATGCGCGGCTTTTTCAAATTCGAGATTAACCGCTGCCGCCTTCATCTGTTTTTCCAATTCGGCCAGTAATTCCTCATCGTTTTCCCTTCCTTCGTAACTCACATTCGGTTCGGCGACCAAATCGGGCGTGGCTCCCCGAACATTCTCGAGCACCGAAGAGGCCTGCATTATCTCTTCCCGAGAGCGGTAGATCGTCTTGGGCACGATATCGTGCTGATCATTAAAGGCCTGCTGCTTCACACGCCGGCGACTGGTTTCGTCCATAGCCTTCTGCATCGAGTTGGTGATTTTATTCGCGTAGAAAATCACCGTGCCGGCCACGTTGCGCGCCGCACGACCGACCGTCTGAATCAACGACACCTCAGAACGCAAGAAACCCTCCTTGTCCGCATCGAGAACGGCCACCAACGAAACCTCAGGCAAGTCAAGCCCCTCGCGCAACAAATTGATCCCGACCAGCACATCAAATTCGCCCAATCGTAGGTCGCGAACAATCTCAACCCGGTCCAAGGTCTCGATATCCGAGTGAAGATAGCGAACGCGAATCTCTACTTGATCTAAATAGTCGGTTAGATTCTCGGCCATGCGCTTGGTCAAAGTCGTCACCAAAACCCTTTCTTTTCGCTCGGCGCGCTGACGAATCTCGTCGATTAAGTCATCGATATGCCCCTCCAACGGCCGCACCTCGATCGAAGGATCAACAAGGCCTGTAGGGCGAATAACCTGCTCGACGATCACCCCATCCGATTGTTTTAACTCGTAGTCGGAAGGGGTTGCCGAAACAAAAATAGCCCAACCCATCCTTTCCTCGAATTCCTTGAAGACCAACGGCCGATTGTCGTAGGCCGAGGGCAGGCGGAAACCATGTTCGATCAGGTTTTCCTTGCGCGAGCGGTCGCCGCGATACATGCCCCTGACTTGCGGGACGGTCACATGGGACTCATCGACAAAGAGCAAGTAGTCTTCGGGAAAGTAGTCGAGCAACACATAGGGTGCCGTACCGGGCTCTCGACCGTCCATATAGCGCGAGTAGTTCTCGATGCCCGGGCAGAAACCGACTTCACGCATCAGCTCCACATCGTATTTGGTGCGAGTCTCCAGCCGATGCGCCTCTACAAGCCGATCCTCAGTGCGCATATCGAGCAGATGGCCCTCCAATTCGGTGAGAATCTCGTCACAGGCCCCAAGAACCTTGTCTTCATCAGTCACGTAGGCCTTGGCCGGAAAAATACTGATCTGCTCCCTGGGCTCTATAACCTCACCAGTTAGCGAGTCGATGATATGAATGCTTTCAATCTCATCGCCAAACATTTCAATACGCACCCCCCGATCCTCCGAACCCGGGATGATTTCTACAATATCTCCCCGCACGCGAAAACAACCGCGCTGCAATTCGATATCATTGCGGCGATAATAATTATCTATGAGAGCCCGCAGAACTTCGTCTCGTCCGATTTGCTCGCCGCGACGTACTGTAATCTTGTGATCATCATACTCACGCGGCGAACCAACGCCGTAGATACACGATACCGTGGAGATGATAATTACATCGCGCCGCTGTAAAAGAGAGCTGAAAGCCTTGAGGCGAAGACGGTCAATCTCTTCGTTGATCTCGGCCTCCTTCTCTATATAAGTGTCCGTGCTCGGCTTATAGGCCTCGGGTTGATAATAATCGTAATAGCTGACAAAATACTCGACGGCATTGTCTGGGAAAAAACCCCTAAACTCACCATAGAGCTGAGCGGCAAGCGTTTTATTATGGGATATAATTAAAGCCGGCATCTGCAATTCTTGAATGACATTTGCCATCGTAAAAGTTTTGCCGCTGCCCGTGACGCCCAATAGGGTCTGATGGCGATCCTGCCGACGAACACCTTCAACCAACTCGGCTATCGCCCGCGGTTGATCCCCACCAGGTTGGTATTCAGAAACTAACTTAAACTCATCCATAACATCTCCTCACTCTCACGCTATATATCTGGCAAATCTAGCCGTCTTATTCAACCTTGTCAACGATGCAGAAATAATGGCCTTCATTGTTATAATGTCACAATTATATGACTATTTGACACACCTTCATTTAAAATTTCATCCTGCTTAAATTCACAATAAATCATTTATTTTCAATATATTACATTTAATTTATTCTACCTGGCACACACCTTGCTATGCAAAGCAACGTAAACCCTAACTTTAATAACAACCAGAGAGGAAAATCATGGGTAAAGTCATCGGCATCGACCTAGGCACCACCAATTCGTGCGTAGCGGTTATCGAGGGACAAGATTCGACCGTCATCGCCAATTCGGAAGGGGGCCGCACCACCCCCTCGATGGTGGCCTTCACCAAAGACGACGAGCGCCTCGTTGGCCAGACAGCCAAACGGCAAGCAGTAACCAACCCGCAAAATACTGTGTATTCCATCAAACGCTTTATGGGACGACGCTTCGACGAAATCGGCGATGAAAATAGCGAAGTGCCCTACGAGTTGAGCAAGGGCGCTCGCGACCTTGTCGTCGCCAAAATCGACGACAAAGAATATACCCCACCCGAAATCTCGGCGATTATTCTGCAGAAAATGAAACAGACCGCTGATGATTACCTAGGCGAGGACGTAAAACAGGCCGTAGTTACCGTCCCCGCTTATTTTAACGACTCACAGCGACAGGCCACCAAGGACGCAGGAACGATCGCTGGCTTGGAAGTCCTGCGGATAGTCAACGAACCGACAGCCGCCGCCCTCGCCTACGGCCTAGACAAAGTCGCCAGCAACGAGAAGATCGCAGTTTACGACTTGGGAGGCGGCACCTTCGACATTTCGATTCTCGAGCTAGGCGACGGCGTCTTCGAGGTCAAATCGACCAATGGCGACACCCACCTGGGCGGCGACGACTTCGACCAAGTGATCATCAACTGGCTCGCCGGCGAATTCGAACAGGCCGAGGGCATCGACCTGCGCAAGGACCCGATAGCGCTGCAAAGGCTCAAAGAAGCCGGAGAGAAAGCCAAAATCGAGCTTTCCTCGGCGACGACAACCGAGATCAACCTGCCCTTTGTCACCGCCGACCAAACAGGTCCCAAGCATTTGCAGACAACTTTGTCCCGCGCGCAATTCGAGCGCCTGACCGAATCGTTAGTCGAACGCACCAAGGCCCCATGCCTGCAGGCGCTCAAGGACGCCGAGTTGCCCCCCAGCGAGATCGACCAGGTCATTCTAGTCGGGGGCTCGACCAGAATCCCGAAGATCCAGGAGTCGGTCCAGGAACTCTTTGGCAAAGAGCCGCATCGGGGCGTCAACCCCGACGAAGTGGTGGCCATGGGCGCAGCGATTCAGGCCGGTGTCTTGGCCGGTGAGGTCGACGACGTATTACTTCTCGACGTCACCCCGCTGTCTCTGGGTATCGAGACAATGGGCAGCGTTATGACCAAATTGATCGAACGCAATACGACAATCCCAACCAAGAAGAGCCAAATCTTCTCCACCGCCTCCGAAAATCAACCTTCGGTTGAAGTACACGTGCTGCAAGGCGAGCGCGAGTTCTCCAACGACAACCGCACCCTCGGCCGCTTCCACCTCGACGGCATCCCCCCTGCCCCGAGAGGCATGCCCCAGGTGGAGGTGACCTTCGACATCGATGCCAATGGCATTCTCAATGTCTCGGCCAAAGACAAGGGCACCAATAAAGAGCAATCGATCCGCATCGAATCGTCCTCGGGCTTGAGCCAAGAGGAGATCGACAAGATGCAACACGACGCCGAGACGCACGCCGAAGAGGACAAGCAGCGGCGCGAAGCCGTTGACCGCCGCAACGAAGCGGATCAATTGGTCTACGCGACGGAAAAATCACTCGAAGAACACGGCGACAAAATCGGCGAGGAAGACAAGAAGGCCATCGAGGACACTCTAGCAGAAACGAAGAAGACGCTTGAGGGCGAAGACGACGAGGCCATCAAAACCTCAATGGAAGCGTTGCAACAGGCCTCCCACAAACTGGCCGAGGAAATGTATAAGGAAGCCCAGGCACAACAAGGGCCCGATGGCGGGCCAGCACCCGAAGGTGACGCCGACCAACCGCAAGGCGGTGCCGACGAGGGTGCCGTCGACGCCGATTTCAAAGTGGTCGACGACGAGAAAAAATAAAGCCCTACGAGACAAGAACAGAAAAAGGGGTGGGGCGATTTCTCGCCGCGCCCCTTTTTTATGTCATAAAGGCATTCACCCCTGTGGCATGAACATCAGCTTAATGCCCTCCTGCCCTTCGGCCATATCGAAGGCTCGCTGCCATTCGCGCAAACCAAAATGATGGGTAATCAGCTTGTCGCTGGGAATAAAACCGCCCTCCATCAGCCGCAGTGCCCGTTTCCAGGCCGGGCGCCGTTGCCCGATGCCGCCGGAAACCTGCAACTCGTTGTAGGCGATTTTCTCAAAATCGATCTCCACCGGTGCTCCCGGAAGCCCCATCTGCGAATAGCGCCCCCGTTTGCGCACCAAATCCAGAGCCAAGCGCATCGCCGGCGCCACCCCGGCACACTCTACCACGACATCGGCCCCATAACCGCCCGTCAACTCGCGCACGCGTTGAATCGGATCGCATGCCTCAATATCTATCACGTGCTGGACGCCCAACTCCTCGGCGAGCTTCAACCGCTCCGCGTCGCGCGAAGTACCACAGAGTACCACCGTGCCGCCCTCAGCGAGGGCGACCAACGCCGAAAACAAACCCACCGGACCCGGACCGGTGATCGCGACAAAATCGCCGGCTGTCACGCCGGCCTGTTCGATGACCGAGTGCACACAACAGGCCAATAATTCAGTCAGTGCCCCTGCCTCAAAATCGACCGCCTCGGGCAACGTGTGTACAAATGTCGCGTTGCAGTATGGGGCGAAACAGCCATTGTGCCAATAGCCCATAACCTTGCGTTTAGGGCACAGATTGTAGTGCTCACCCAAACAATAATCACAACGCCCACAGATATAGACACTCGGCTCGCCGGTCACCCGGTCGCCGACCTGTATATCCGACCCAACTTCGGCCCCCTTCTCGACAACCACGCCACTGAACTCATGCCCCATGACGACCGGTGTCTGTATATTGTAATTGATGGTATCGCGATATACGTGCAGGTCCGACCCGCAGATTCCAGCCGCCCTGACCTCTACCTTAACCTGGGCGGGACCGGGCGGCTCCTCGGCCAGGTCCCGCAACTCGACGAAACCATCACCACGCTCGTATTTGATTACCCCTTGCATCCTGTTATTCTCCTTGTGCCTCGACCAACTTTAGCCGGTCCCCTGGTTTAATCGGGCCCGTCTCGCTCAGCACCCGAAGACTCGATAACCGGGCACCGACGACTTCGGCGACCTCGACCACGGCAACAGACTGTAGCGGATCGAGCCCTTCAGTCTGCACCCGATCCGAACCGGGATACACGGCAAAGCGAAACCTCGGGCGCAAACCGTGTTCACTGCCAAGATTAGTGTAGATATCATCGCCATAGACCGATATAATCTCAGGTGAAACACCGACCAACTCAATTCCACCCGGCTTCAAAACAGCGGCGACCTTCTGCACCAGATCGTCTATCGCCTCAACGGTCGTCTTGCCTATCAGCGTTTGGCGAAACCCTTCGGAGCCGAACTCGAGATCCTTCAATCCGGCGAATTGCGTATCCTGCTCACGCGGCTTACCCAATATGTCCAATCCCAAATCCCGGTCGTTGAGTTCCCTCAGGGTTTCGACTACCCCCATTTCGTCCCCTTCTACGACCCGCAAAACTCGAACCTGCATTTGGGCAACCGCGGTATATGACTTGTAGCCGCCAAGCAATGGATCCCCCACTGAAAAGCGGCGCATATCGTAATCCTGTAACAACCCCAATAACACGACATCCGCACCCAATTGCCGAGCAATCTGCAATGCTTTAGTTTCGGTTTCAGCGCCGTATTCCAACGTCAATTCGGCTACGGCGATAAAAGGAACTACCCGCCATTCGGGAATGGCCCCAAGCTCGATACTGAGCATATTGGCCAGTTCGTATTCGACATTCCATACACCTTCGCGAAAACCCGATTCATCGGCAAAGGGAACCACCAATACAAAATCGGGACGGGGTCCAGCCCGTAAACGGCTGCGCGCTTCCAGATAACTCTTTAAGGCGCTCGGTGTTTCAATCAGGGGTTCTTGTTCCCGCCACGCGCCCGGCACAGCCCCTTCAGGCGAAGTCAGCGGCGCACAGCTACACCACAGCAGTAAAGCAATAGCCAATCTCAGCATAAACCGTGTCATGGAAAAAGTTGCGTTCGCTATTTTAAACGTTTCAAAGCTCCGATCAGGCATAAAAAGGACATTGACCAACTTTGTGTCAAATATTTGAAATTCATGACTTTTCGCCTTTCATTCGCCAACCCAGAGACGACGGGCACAACTCCACTTACCCGACGGTGTAAATATGCTCCACCGCATAGTGCAACATCTGCGACTTCGCCTCCTCAGACCACAGCCTCCGCCCGCCGCACACCCTTTAATCGCATCGCTGGTACCCTACCTGACCAACCAGCTTTCGGCACCAGAGCGCGCGCCTATATTCTCTTTAACATCAAGTACTTCCGCGCACTATCGACGCAAGGCCAGGAACGAAAATTGCCGGCTCTTTATTTGTTCCTCGAAAAATATCTAATTGAAATTGATCCCCATAAAAATTTAACCGCGAGTAATTGTGCTCCATAATTCGGTCCAAGGATGAAGCGTTGCTGCACATCAGCCAATTCTCCCTGATCTTCCAGCCTTTGGCACACCAAGAACGCCTGCCCTGCCGCGTCCTTTACCCGCCGTCTCGCCGAAGAAAAACGCCTATTCTAATGTGGCCTGTACTCATGCCCCCGACCACCTGCTACTATCCGGCAGCCTAGCTCTCCGAGCGCTTCGCCGAACACGACCTCAAAGCCGTCCCGGACTGTTTGTTTTGGTTATGTCGTAGCCTAAATATCACCGAAGCGGATCTCGATCGCGGCAGTAAAGCTGTCGAAGGCTTAGAATGGCCGGTGCGAATCTACACCGACACCGAATCGTTCCCCACTGCCATCTGCCAAAGCCAACTCTCCACACCCGCCTTCCGCGCGCTCCTGCAGGAACACGCACCGACCGTTAATCCGACAAGCGGGCCATTGGTTTTTTTTGACACCATTGCAGGACCCTCACTTCCTGCCCGAATTCACGTCAGCGAACTCGCTCATCGGGCTCGAAGCGTTGAGCCTGCGCCCCGACAAGTGACCCACTGGTCCTCGCTGAGCGGTTGTTATCGACGAGTGCCTTACCAGTGGAAGAGTGGCGCACGCCTTTCGCACGCGAATTGCGCGAACTATTGCAGCGCTGCCGCCAATCCGCCTGGCCGGCCCTTGGCTCAAAAACGAGCAAGCCCACAGCGAGCAGCCCTTCGCCTTGCTATTGGAACACGGCCTAGTCAATGGCGTGATCGACCATATCGTGCGGAGGCCAGATGGCCTTTGGCAAATCGTCGATTACAAAATCGGGCCCATCCCCGACAAAGCCAAGGCCGCAGAACGCCATCGGCTCCAACTAAAAATCTATGGCCTCTACCTCGCAAAGCTCTTTTCAGACCAGGGAACCTACCCGACTGTACTCTATTTCACAGACCTCAACGATATCCATTCTTTTAACTTTACCCCTACCGAACAAGTTGTAACACGCGAACGCGTCGATGACCTCGTCGCGCAACTCATCCTGACAAAACCTCACCCCTAACTTGCGCCGCAATATCGATCCCCACCCGCTCGCCCCATGCAGCGATCAATTTTGCAAAGAGCCCCCCCGGCAACCCATCCCCGATGGGCAGACCGTTTATTTGGGTCACCGGCGCCATGCAATAGGGCGTCGTGGTCAAAAAAGCCTCATCCGCGTTGACCACGTCGTATACCTGGAAGTCGCGCTCGATAAAGGGGATCCGCAATTCACCACAGATCTCAGCTACAGTTTCCAGACTGATCCCCCGCAAAATACTCCGCCGGCTCGGACAGATCACCGCGCCATCATTTACGATCAGAAAATTCGAGCCGCTGGTCTCCGTGATATTACCGTCCAGATCCAGACAGAGCGACACCGCCCGCGGATCGACCTGGTGCGTCTCCTGGTCGGCAAGCCACCAGTGCATCCGGCTGCGGCATTTAATTTTCGGATCGACGCACACCGGGGGCACCTGGCGCACCGAAGGAGTAACGACATGAACCCCTTCGGTAAAATAGGGTGCCCACAATGAGAAGGGCAGCGGGAAGGTGTGGATACAGAATGTCGGCTCTTGATCGCCGGCCATGCCCGCTGCTCCGGCATAAACGGCAAATTCACCCGGCGATATAAAAAGTACCACGGCCAACTCCGCTCCGGAACCGGCCAGCGGTCGATTATTGGCGACCAGTTCACGACAGATGTCCATTGTTTGTTCCGGTCTTATGCGCGGTTGAATCCGCGCATAGCGACAGGAGCGATAGAAGCGATCCACATGTTCTTGCAAACGGTAGAGTTCACCGCGGAAGGTCCGCGCCAAATCGGTTACTGTTGCCCCTAGCACCACGGCCGCGTCGTAGATGGCGATATGCGCACTCGACGCCGGTCGCAACTCGCCTTTGAGATATACCATATTTTCTTGGCTCATCTTTTATTCTCCAGATATCGCGTTAGACTGTATTTGCCCAGCCGATGGTGTAAAAAGTGAAAAACAGACCCCCAACAAGCTGATGTTTTTGACCAAATTGGTCCTTTGCAGAATATCCCATAACCACAGCGCCTCGCTCTCGACAAATACCGGCCGTGCCAAGACCCCCGGCACATGCACCACCAGGGTCACCACTGCCCCAAAGGCCCCCATCTTAGTAGCCAGCCGAACAAGACCAGCATAACCCCATCCTAACAGCCAATACCGGCGCTATATCCGGCCACCAACACCACCTTCTCCCTATCGACAATCACCATTGCTTCATCTCCCGACCAATACAGAATCCCCTTCGGCCTCTATTCTCTCGATCTTTTGTCAGCCCCCTTGTTCTACCACAACAAAGAGAGTATAGCGCAGATCGATCCGGTATACTGTTTTTATTTTCATCTCCCTCGAGTTGGCCACTCTACCCATTAGGGGCTAGGTTTATTGCATATAATCATCTGGTTGACCAGCTTTAATTCTCATAAATAGCCAAGGCCGTTTAGAAACTTTACAGGAGCATATTTCGCCAAGCTGATTTCATAGGATTGTAAGATCAGGCTGTCGCCTCGGAGCCCGACCAGATATCGTCAGCGAGAATGAACGACGGAAAACCCTAAACGGACCATCAACTCCATGCAGCCAACAACCCAAGATATTGAATGCGACATCCTCGTCCTCGGCGGCGGCCTAGGTGGCTGCGCCGCGGCCATTCGTGCCGCCCGCCAAGGCCACAAGGTCTGCCTCACCGAAGCAAACCCCTGGCTCGGCGGCCAGTTGACCGCCCAGGGTGTCTCCGCACTAGACGAACACCAATATATCGAACACACGGGCACGACCGCACTCTATAGTGAACTGCGCGAGCAAATCCGCAACCGCTATCGCGAGCGCTATCAACTCTCGGACAAAGCATTGGCGGCCCCCTTTTTCAACCCAGGCGACAATTGGGGCAACCATCTCTGCTGCGAACCGCGCGCCGCCCTCGCCGCATTGCTGGGCATGCTCCTGCCCCAGATCGAAGCGGGCCGCCTGCAAATATTTTATCACGCCCACCTCCTCAGCGCCGAACTCACCGGGACAAGCATCAACACAGTAACCGTCGCCCAGCCCGACTTCACCCGCCAACTGCGCTTTCACGCCGCCTACTATCTCGACGCCACCGAACTCGGCGACCTCCTACCCCTGCTCGAGAGCCCCGGTGCAAACGATACACCATCACAGCAAACCGACGGACCACACCCGACTGCCCATCTGACCTTCAGCTATCCATTTGCCGTCGACTTCCGCCCCAACGAAATACACACCATACCCATTCCGCCCGATTACGCATACAATCGCGAGCACCAGCCATACACCCTAAGCATGCACTATGGCGAACACGAGCGAAGCAACACATTTTTCACATCGGTCGAGGGGCTACCAGGACCCTTGTGGACATATCGCCGAATCCTCGCCGCCGAGCAGTTCGCCCCGGGCCAAGTCGCAGGTGACGTCAGTTTGGTCCACTGGGCGGGCACCGCATTAGGGGAAGGTAATATTATAGAAGCCGATCCCGAGACCCGGATCGCATTGCTGCAAAGAGCGAAGAACTTGAGCTTGGGGCTGCTCCACTGGCTGCAAACCGAAGCCCCTCGCGACGATGGCCAAGGCTGCGGCTACCCAGAGTTGCGCCTCCGTCCCGACATTATGGGCACCTCTGACGGGCTATCCCAAACCCCATATACCTGCCAATCGCGCCACATTATCGCACTGCGCCCGCTGGACGAACAATCCCTCGGCGGATCCTCAGGCACTGATCCGCGCGCCGCGTTTTTTGTCGATAGCATCGGCATCGGCCACCTTCCGTCAGATAAGCACCGCAACACAACCCCATTGACCGCCAACTCGACAAAAGCCTTTCAAATTCCATTGAGTGCCCTGATCCCGAGCACTATCGACAATATGCTACCAGCTTGCAAAAATATCGGTATTTCCCACCCCCTCAGCGGCCTCTTCCATACGCACCCGATCGAGTGGAATCTTGGCGAGGCCGCTGCTACCCTGGCCAGTTTCTGCCTAAAGAACAATACCAAACCACTGTCCGTTGTCACCAGCGAGACACTCCTACAAACCTTTCAAATCCAATTGTTGCAACAAGGCGTCCCCATTCACTGGTATACTGACCTCACAACAGATCACCCTGCTTTCGTCTCCGCGCAATTATTGGCGATCAAAAACCTGTGGCCAGGCGAGGCAAACCACCTGCACTTCAACCCCGATCAACTCTTGAGCGCCGACGAGGTAAACAAGCACTTGCAGATGGCGGAGACCAATGCTTATGGCACGCCCCCTATCTCGCGCGGCAAATTGGCGCAACTTATCGCAGGCGAACGATTTGGTCTCAATGAGTAATGGAAACTTCCAGGTGGTTAGCTGGTAGCCTCTAATTTAAATTCACGATCATATTTTCCTGCCATAAACACACCTCCTGAAGATTTAATTCGGCCCCTACCATATCGTCAATATTTCTCTAATAGTTGGATCATCCACGAAGATTTGGAGAGTATTAAACTGGCGCCATTGTGGCACAATTAGGCGGCGGCGCGTTTATTTTTGGCCATGGAACACCCAATATAAGAAGGCCTGATCCGAATCAAGCCTGGGAAATGCCTCAGACCGGTCACATCGATGGTTATGGCGGTCGCTGGCTTCCTCTCATGCTCGGAGCCACAGCATATCTGTACGATGTAGAACCCCGAGGCGGCGCGTTCACTTACTGGCCGGACAGCCATCATAAGGCACACCGATATTCCCTCGAACACCCTTTGCACCTGGACGGCAGTTTTCTCAATGCGGAAGGATTAACCTGGGATGTCTTCTGTGACAATCCTACCACGGGCGGCACGGAGTTTGCAGTAAAAGCCGGAGAGTTGCTCCTCTGGCATGCTTTTCTCTTCCGTAACGGATCTCTCAACGTAAAGTCCTCACCTCGCATCGCCTTGATCGCTCGTTTTGATCATAAGGATAGGGACAATACAACTTTCCGATATGATGTTCCAGAAGACCTTTGGAAATCCTGGGGCGTATAGATGAGAGCAGAACCATCTCACGGCCACGCGAGTATAAGACTGGTCAAAGAAATAGCCAAAGACGCCATTCTGATCAGATTGCGATAAGCGCTACATGTTTCTCATCAATTACCCACCACTTCCTCCTCTGCCAACAGCGCCCGTTCGCGCGCCTGTAAAATGTGCTCGACGATCGCTTCGAAACCCTCGCGATCCTTTATACAGGCAAAAACCGTCGGCCCCTCGCCGCGCATCTTCTTCGCGTCACGGTCCATCACCCCCAGATCTGCCCCCACCATCTCGGCTAGATCGATCTTATTGATCACTAATAGGTCCGATTGCGTCGTGCCCGGCCCCCCCTTGCGCGGCACCTTATCACCGCCCGACACGTCGATCACATAAATGGAATAGTCGACCAACTCGCGGCTGAAATGCGCCGCCAAATTATCGCCTCCGCTTTCGACCAAAAGCAGGTCGATATCGGCGAATCGGTCCATTAAATCTTCGAGCGCATTCAAATTCAGCGAAATATCCTCACGGATCGCCGCATGCGGACAGCCGCCCGTCTCGACGCCGATGATCCGCTCCTGCTCCAGCGCCTCGTGCCGCAGCAAAAACTCCGCGTCTTCCCGCGTAAAGATATCATTGGTGACCACACCGAGGCTATACCTACCGCGCAGTTTTTCGCACAGCGCCTGTAAAAGCGCCGTCTTGCCGCTACCCACCGGCCCACCGATACCCACGGTAAAGGAGCGTGCCCCATAATCCCGGCGAGGATTCAGTGTCTCCCGTTCAGAGAACTGACCGGGCGATTCGAAAGGTTCGTGCGCATGCCCATGGTCGTGCTCGTGATCATGGGCATGATTGTGATCGTGTGCCATAGTGATTTTCCCGTTCTCAACTCTGAAAAAGACGCGAATAAAGCTCATCGTGAACACTTTGCGCTATATCGATTTGCGGCGCACAACGCGATGCCTGCGTATAGGGCCGCCCCGCTGTTTCTGCCAGCAGTCGCCCACATTGCGAATATAGACTCAATTGCCGCCGGGTCGCTTCCATCGAGCCAATAACACCAAGACGCACGGCAGCGCTGATCTGATCTCTGAGCGTTTGAAACATAAAGAGCTGTTGCACATCGGCCTGTGCAAAACCCGCCGCCTTTAACGACAAAGCGAAGACTGCGGTATAATGCGCAGGCCAGCACGCCTGGCCCATATGGCGGCGTAGATCCACTATCCCTGCATGCGGATATAAATCCGCCGTCAACCGCAGCCAGTTCTTGCCAAGCGTCAAGCTCGCCCGCCGCATCGCCGGAGCCGTGATCATCGCATCGTAAAAATGCAGCATCTCAGCAACGGCCTTATCGTCGGACTCGGCGTATACCGAATGTATAAATGGTATATCGCCATAGGCCGTCGCCGTCAGCGCGGAAAGCACAAACTCCTCCAGCGCCTTTGGCGAATCCAATAGACCCAACTGATACGCCCCTTCCAAACCACTAGAAAAGGCATAACCTCCGGCCGGCAGCGCACTGTCGGCCAAATGCATCAGCTCGTAGAAATAGTCCATTTAAAAGAGATTATACAGCTGCGCCAACGGCAGCTTCTCTGCCGGCTCACAGGTAAGTTCTTCGCCGTCGGCCACGACCCTGTAGGTCTCGGGGTCGACATCGATCTCGGGCACCCGGTCATTTAATTGCATATCCGCCTTGCCGATATCGCGGCAGTGCTCGACAGCGACGGCTTCTTTAGCCAATCCATAATCAGCCTCGACCCGCTCGCGCGAAGCCTCGGAGACAAAAGCCAGCGAAGTCGGCCCCATCGCATTGCCGTATGCACCAAACATCGGACGCGTATAAACCGGTTGCGGTGTCGGGATCGAGGCGTTGGCATCGCCCATCTGTGCATAGGCAATTACCCCGCCCTTAATTACGATTTCGGGCTTAGCACCAAAAAACGACGGCTGCCACAAGACCAGATCCGCCAACTTGCCGACCTCCACCGAGCCGATCTGCGCGGCCATGCCGTGCGCCATCGCCGGATTGATGGTGTATTTGGCGATATAGCGGCGGGCGCGGAAGTTATCTGCCCCATTGGCGTCCTCGAGCAACAGACCGCGCTGTTGGCGCATTTTGTGCGCCGTCTGCCAAGTCCGGCAGATCACTTCGCCCACCCTCCCCATCGCCTGGCTGTCGGAGGCGATAATCGACAGCGCGCCCAAGTCGTGCAGAATATCCTCGGCGGCGATCGTCTCCTGGCGGATCCGGCTCTCGGCGAAGGCCACATCCTCGGGGATATTCTTG
>Ga0315339_1000949_pt1 | contig 29263 bp, 24 predicted proteins | sample ASW17metaG_FD_204514 | JGI IMG/M metagenome (GOLD analysis project Ga0315339, IMG submission 204514) | Ammonia-oxidizing marine archaeal communities from Pacific Ocean, United States - ASW #17 | ecosystem: Environmental > Aquatic > Marine > Oceanic | place: USA: California | collected 2016-12-05 | reverse complement strand
TACCGCCACCCGGCTCGCGCTCGCCTCGTTGTGCGGAATGGTCGGATCGAGGTTGTAGAACACCCCGATACGGCACGAGCCGGTAGCACAGGCCTCGGAGAGATTGATGCCGCCGGGCACGCAGTCGGGGTTATCACGTAGGTCGACGGTGACCATGTCCTCCTCGGGATCGACGGTGACCACGGCTTTGATCGGGACGCCGTCCTCGGCGACCCCAGGAACCGGATCATGACGTAGTGCGTAGGTCCAGGTGCCGGCCGGCAGCACACGAATCGCGGCGATGGCGCGGCGCCGGCCATAGTCGATCCACTCCTCGATAAACTCGGCAATCAACGCCTTGCCGTATTTGGCAGCCAGCTCTTTCAGGCGCTTCTCGGCGGTACGGCAAGCGGCGACTTAAGCGCGGTAGTCGCCATACCAGATATGGGGAACGCGGATGCCAGCGCGGCACAAGCGGATTAAGTCCGGATTGTCCTCAAAGTTTTGCTGAAACCGCATGCAGGGAAAATGCATTCCCTCCTCATACACGGTGGCGGCGTTGGCATCGATCGAGGTGAGAATATGTGCCCCGGTATCGGTGTGGTGCGAGCGCGCGAGCGTCCAGAACATTGGTTCGCCGTCGATAAACACAGGCACGCAAAGCGTCATGTCGGCATGGTGGGTGACGCCGTGGTAGGGGCTGTTGTTGAAGAAGGCATCGCCCTCATTCACATCGTCAGGATAAAGCTCGGTGATGGGCCGCGTCGTCAGCTCCAACGCACTGATGTGGATCGGCATCGCCTCCTCGACACAGATCAACCGGTGGTCATAGGTGAGCAGGCCGCACGACATGTCGCGCGCGTTCTTGATCGCCGCCGAGCGGCGCGGCTTCATGAGCCTCTCGCTCGCTCTCGAACAAACCGACCTCGACCGGTTTGTCATGGCTGCCACCGAATTCCTCGACAACCGTGCGGAGGTGCTTGATCACGCACAATCCGTGTGACCCTGAGTTCGTGTCGCGGCGACGTGGTTGAGCGAGGCCTTCTCGCGTCGGAGATGTAGCAGAATCTGGGGCACGCTTGGCTCGCGCGCCTCTTGCTACGTAGCACCGTTGGAGCCCAGAAGGGTGCCGAGCCACGCCTGGGGTCGTGTCGGCATCGAATGTATGAGAATCTAGCGTCGTGACCGTGGTTCCCGGACGCGCCATGGCCACCGCCGCACGCATCCTGGGTGAGCACGACGACGCTCGCCGGGCATACACCAAAGCCGAATCCCTGCCGATTTGAACCGTGGGCGTCGCCGTGGTTGCGGCGTAGAGAGGCGGCTAGTATAGGCCGCGTCGACCTCGACTTTCATATGCTGAAGCGGCTCACAAACGCCCCCAAGCACATCGAAGATAGGCGTGAACCCTGATGACCATGCCGCACCTACCGCCGCTGTCGGTTCTCGATCTGTCGCCCATCACTGAGGAGGGCAGCGCCTCGGTAGCACTCACGAATACTCTGGATCTCGCACGCCACGCCGAGAAATGGGGCTTCAACCGCTATTGGTTGGCCGAACATCACAACATGACCGGCATTGCCAGCGCCGCGACCGCTGTCGTCATCGGCCATGTCGCGGGGGGCACGTCAACGATCCGCGTCGGTGCGGGCGGGGTGATGCTTCCTAACCATGCTCCGCTTGTGATCGCCGAGCAGTTTGGGACCCTGGAGGCGCTATATCCTGGCCGTATCGATCTTGGTCTTGGCCGAGCGCCGGGGACTGATCAGCTAACCTCGCGGGCGCTCCGCCGCACACTGCAGAGCGATCCCGACGAGTTTCCGCGCGATGTCATGGAACTTCAGCACTATTTTCGCGCGACCGAGCCAGGTCAGGTCGTTCAGGCGGTGCCGGGCGCTGGCCTTGGGGTGCCCCTCTGGATCTTGGGATCGAGCCTGTTTGGTGCCCAACTCGCAGCCTTGGCCGGCCTGCCCTATGCGTTTGCCTCGCATTTCGCGCCCGCCGCGCTGATGCAAGCAATCAAGCTCTACCGGTCCGAATTTCGGCCCTCGGAGCAGCTAGCGGCGCCGCATTTGATGGTCGGCCTCAACGTATTCGCGGCCGATACCGTTGAAGAGGCGAAAGTCTTGCGCAGTTCCCATCAACAGAGCTTTCTCAGTCTCCGGCAGGGACGGCCCGGCCCTTTGCCACCCCCTGTGGAGGAGTTCGAAGAAACACTCACGCCACAGGAAAAGCAGATGCTCGACAACAGCCTGTCGTGCTCGGCCGTGGGTCCGCCCGAAGCGGTGCGGGCCGCGATGGCGAACTTCGCCGCACGCACCCAAGCCGATGAACTCCTCATCACCTCGCACATCTACGACCACGCCAACCGCCTGCGCTCCTTCGAAATCGTGGCGGAGATGGGCCGCGGCGTACCAAGCACCTGGACTGCCGCAACGCCCTAAGCAGCGGCATGACGGCCCGATCGGCGTAGCGGGCACCGGTAGGCTACTCGTCGACTGCGAGCCCTCCGTTCGCGGCGATAGCCGCCAGAAAGGGCGCCGCGAAATCCTTCAGCTTGGCCGCGCCGACCCCGTTGACCGCAGCGAATTCATCGGTATTCCGTGGCTGGCGCCGGGCCATGTCGGCGAGCGATCGGTCCGAAAAGACAACATAAGCCGGAACGCCCCGCGCCTTGGCGAGGTGTAGGCGCAGTTCCTTGAGCCGGCCAAACAGCGTTGCCTGGGCATCCGATAGCTCCACGGCGGCCGCGGCGCCTGGGGTTGCGCGCCGCGCGGGTGGAGTGGGGCGCATGATCTCCTGGCTACATTGGAAGTTGGCCTCGCCCAGCATGAGCATCCGTCCCTTGTCGGTGATCGTCAACCCACCAAAGCCCTCGGCGTCGGGGCGGAGGAATTCACCGGCCACAAGCTGGCGCATCAGGGACCGCCACGCCTCCTTCTTGTGTCCAGCGCCGACCCCGAAGGGGGCCAAGCGGTCGTGGCCGGCCTTGACCACCTTCTCCGTCAGCGACCCTCGCAAGACATCGATGATGTGAGCCGCGCCGAAGCGTTGCCCGGTCTGTTCGACCGCCGCGAGCGCCCATTGCCCCTCCATTGTGCCGTCCACGCTCTCGACCGGGTCAAGACAAGCGTCGCAGTTCCCGCACGGCTCGATCCGTTCCCCGAAATAGGCGAGCAAGTCGCGGCGGCGGCAGGTCGCCGCCTCGCAATAGCCGAGCAGCGCGTCGAGGCGTTGATACTCGCGACGCTTGCGCTCCTCGCCAGCCTCTTCCTGGGCGATGAACATTCGCCGCATGCGGATGTCGCCGAGCCCGAATAGCATGTGCGCCTCGGCCGGCTGATCGTCGCGGCCGGCGCGGCCAATTTCCTGGTAATACGCTTCGATACTGCCGGGCAGGTCGGCGTGGAAGACGAACCGGACATCGGATTTATCGATTCCCATGCCAAAGGCGATGGTCGCCACGATGACAACGCCGGGCTCGGTCATGAAGGCGTTCTGGTGGGCGTCGCGCACCGCCTTGTCCATGCCAGCGTGATAGGGCAGGGCGAGAACGCCTTTCTGACTGAGCAAGGCGGCGGTCTCTTCGGTCTTCTTGCGTGATAGGCAATAAATGATTCCGCTTTCGCCGCCGTGCCGTTCGACGAACGAGAGCAGCTGCGATTTCCACTCGCGCTTCATCTCCACCGCGAGCTTGATGTTTGGGCGATCGAAGCCAAGAACGATGGTCTCCGCATCGCCCGCGAACAGCTGAGCGGCGATGTCCTCGCGGGTGACCTGATCGGCTGTCGCCGTCAGGGCGGCGATGGGAATGCCGGGGAAAATATCTCGCAGGCGCGAGAGGTCCTGATACTCGGGGCGGAATGCAGGCCCCCATTGCGAAATGCAGTGGGCCTCATCGATCGCGATCAGGCGGACATCGAGCCGTCCGAGCGCCGCCAGCATCTGCCCGGTCATCAGCCGCTCGGGCGACATATAGAGCAGCCGCAGTTCTCCGGAGGTGGTGCGCCGCCAGGCCGCGACGTTGTCGTCACGGTTGCGCGAAGAATTGATGGTATCTGCGGCGATCCCAGCGAGACGCAATGCCGCCACCTGATCGTGCATGAGCGCCACCAGAGGCGAGACGACGATGGTGACCCCGCCGCGCACCAACGCCGGCACCTGAAAGCAGAGCGACTTGCCAGACCCGGTCGGCATGACCGCCAGCAAGCTGCGTCCAGCTAGCAGCGCATCCATCGCCTGCTCCTGGCCGGGACGGAATTCGTCGAAGCCGAAGACTTCATGCAAGACCTGGCGCTTTTGGTCGTGATCATTCTCCGGCGGCTGCATCGGACAGTATCTTACTGTTTCCCGTCTAGAACGCGAGATAGCCCATACATTCACCGCGGCACTCAATCGGCTTATGATGGCGTGCGGGCGATGGAGGAAACACCTCAGCCCGAGCGCCCACGTGCATCTCCCGGCCGACGGCGAATGGCCCGAGCCGCACAACAATTTGTACGGACGCCATACCTCTCCGGTGCATTCTCGGTTGAGCGAGTGGCGCGCCTTTACGACAAATACGAAGTGCACATCGATCGTGACACCAGGGGGCGGCGGCTACTGCGCATCGATTATGGCTCTCTCCTCGATTACATGGAGGCAACGGTGTCCGTGCTGCGCCCCTTTTGTAGATTTTCCGCTGCACGAGGACGCCGCATCGTTGTCCAAATTGGGTCGCTTCCTCAATCCCGCATTGCGTCACCACCGGCTCCATCGGGGCGGGGCCTAGCAACGGCGTCGCGGTCGCCAAATTTGTATACTGGCCCCGGGGTTGTCGACGTCGGGGCCATCAGCGGATCAAGCGGAGTGAAGAGATGACAAAACCAACGGTTCTCATCACCGGCGCCGGTATCGGCATCGGCCGCGCTACCGCCACGGCGTTCGCCGGCGCGGGCTACCACGTCATTGTCACCGACATCCTGGCGGCGGAGGGGACGGCGGCGGTCGACGAGATCGCCCAGGCCGGCGGCTCGGCCGAATTTCACCACCTCGACGTCACAAGCACCGAGAACGCGGACCAGGTGGCAGCGGCGGTGCTAGCGGCGCATGGACCGCCCGACTGCGTCGTCGCCAACGCTGGCATCGCCCACCGCGTGCCGCTGGCCGAGATGACCGACGAGAAGTGGGATCACACCTTCGAGGTCGATCTCAAGGGGATAATGCGCTTGGTCAGGCCGCTAGCGCCGGCGATGCGCTATCGCGGCAGCGGCGCCATCGTGTGCATCTCGTCAATTTCGGGCCTATGTTACGGCTGGGATGAGCACGTGCAGTACAACGCCGCCAAGGCCGGCGTCTTGGGGCTGGTGCGTGGACTCGCGATCGAACTTGCCAAGGATGGCATCCGTGTCATGGGCATTGCGCCGGGCCTGATCCGCACCGCCCAGTCGCTTTCGGCGGAGCACTCGCTCGGACCCGAGGGGGTCGCGGCGGCGGCGGACCGTATCCCGCTCGGGCGCGTGGGCGAGCCCGACGATATCGCCGATGTCGTAGTTTTCCTGGCCTCTGACAAGGCGCGCTACATGACCGGCCAGACCATCCTCGTCGATGGCGGCCTCACGGTATGGCAGCACTAAAATGAAAGCGGCGCCCTTGCGGTCGTGCGGCATCGCGGTGTTTTGGCTCGCGGTGATCGGGTGTGCCGGCGTCGGTGATTAAGAAACCGAACGCGCTCACGGTCAGGAATCGCCAGGGTACCTAGGATCTTAAAGCGGATGCGATGCCGGTCGATGATGATGGCTTCAACAAGATCCCGGAAATCCTCAAGATAGACGCCAACACTCTGACGTTTGCCCCAACGTTTGTGGGAATGGGACCATTCACGCTTGCCGGGAATGCGCTCAGAATCACTGGTGACTATACCTACGTCGTACAAGCGACCTTGAGCGATACCGGGAATACGCTGATGCTTATCGATGAAATCGGTGACGACGTCGAGACCTGCGTATTCACCAGACGGGCCGGGGCGGGCACGTCCAATGAGGTGACCGAGGCCAATCTGCAGCGAACCTATGATTTGGACGCGACCAACACCACGGTCACGAATTTCGTCTTTCTCGTCTCGGGAGAGCTCGAAATCGCGGGAAATATGGTGACGCTTGCTCTGACGTTCTCTCAAACCAGTTCATTTACGCTTGCTGGTAATACCATCACTCTCACTGATACGGGTGGAGTACTACCGTGCTCCGAGTCACTTTGAGCCATGACGGGGACACCTTGACGCTGACGTTCGTTGAGGATCGTGACGCATTCGTCTACGAAAGACGTTAGCTCGGAGTCCGCGTCCCATCATCATCGGCATGACCGGCCCCCAACGTAGGGCCACGCACTAGGTCGTGAACTCATAGTGGACTTCTCAGTCATCCCGGACGTTAGGCGAGCCCGGAAATCGCTCATTTTCGGGCCGCGAGCCTGCGATCCGGGACAACGTCACTAAACGACCTGATTGCGCAGTGGGTCGGCGCCCCGCGACAGGCGGTCGAGGTTCTCGGTCAGAATATCGAGGACGTTGTCCTCATATTTGCGGGTCTCGCCGGCAGTGTGCGGCGTGAGGAGGCAGTTCTCGAGCGACCACAGCGGCGAATCGGAGCTAAGCGGCTCCTCCGCCACAACGTCGATGCCAGCGCCAGCAATGGATCGGCTGCGCAAGGCGTCGATCAACGCCTGCTCATCGACGCAGCCGCCACGGGCGACGTTGACCAGGTACGACGAGGGCCCTAGCGCTGCCAATGCGTCGGCATCGATGATATCGCGGGTCGCTGGAGTGAGGGGGCAGGCGAGTACGGTGAAATCAGCGCGGGGCAGCAGCTCTAGCAGAGCGTCCGGCGTATGAAGCTCGTCGACATGCTCGATCGGCGCCGCCGTGTCCCGCTTCACGCCGATTACCGTCATGCCGAACGCGCTCGCCAGCCGGGCGATGCGCCCGCCGATTCTGCCGAGGCCAATAATGAGCATGATCTTGCCGGGGAGCTCTTCCTCGCGTCGCGCTACCTCGGAGATCATGCCCCGCCAGTGTTGTGCGCGCTGATTGTCGCGCCCGGTATGGAGCTGGCGGGTGAGCGCCAAGACCAGCGCCAGGGCGTGATCGCTCACCGCATTGACGTTGGCGCCGCCGGCATGGGCGAGGCGCACGCCTTTCGCCCGGATCGCGTCCTGGTCGAACTGGTCGAAACCAGCGGCGCATGACTGGATGAAGCGCAGCCGGTGGGCGTCCGCGAGCAGACCGTTGTGCCATAAGCCCGAGATGACCAGGACCTCAGCCTCGGCGACCCGGGCACGCGTATCCTCGGGCCTCCAAGTCTGGAAGTGCGGCACGCCCGGGTCACGACGCGAGAACGTCGTCGACAGTTGATAGGCGGCATGGGCGAAGTGGATGGTGGTCTGCTGGCGGTCCATTGTCGTCCCTCGCTCAAGCGCTTAGCCGTCGCGGGCGATGGTCCGCTCGGCCCAGTCTTCGAGATGGGGGACGAAAAACCTGACGACCGCGCGCACCGCCTGAAACCGCCACACTCCGTCGCGGCGCACCATGTCGTCGTTGTACTGAGATACCAGCCAACGCCCTTCCGACTGCCCGCCCTCGTCGCGAAGGGTACAGGGCATCAACAGCCACCACTTGGCGTTCGCGCGATCGCCATCGACCGAGATGACCGGGTTCAGCACCAAGTGCGCGGCGAACGTGATCTGGCTCGAGACGCCGCTGAAAAACGTGTGAATCGCGGCGTGTCCCTGGTGGACCCCGAACTCCTCGCCGCCGTCGAACACGCCGTCGGGCACGAACACCGAACAGATTCCATCGGCATCGTAGCCGTCGTCGCAGAACGCGCAGTACCGGGCCTTGAGGTCCTTGATCGCCTCGATGGACGTGAGGTGCTCTACTTGCTGTTGTAAAGTGGTCTCTGTCATGTGCTGGCTCCCAGGTGTGCCGCCAATGGCGGGGACGACAGCGGAGCCTAGGCCATGACGAGACGCTCGTCAGCGCTATTCGGGTTTCCTTGAAGCGCCTTCTAACCTGGATCATTGCCGCGCCGCTCGCTCCTCCCTACCATCGCTCGATATCCCAAGGCCAAGCGGTCAGGAGGCGGCAATGGAAATGAACACGCTCGATCATGTAACGATCTCGACCAACGACCTGGAGGCGACCCGTAAGTTCTATTGCGATGTTCTCGGGCTTGAAGTGGGCTTTCGACCCCCGTCGATTGCGGACCGGGTCAAGGGGATATGGCTCTATCCCGCCGATGGCAAGCCGCGCGTCCATGTCATTACCTTTGAGGAGGATGTTGGCGAAGGCAGCGCCGCGTTCAATCACTTCGCCTTCACCGCGCGCGGGGGCGACGGCTTCAAGGCTCACCTGGAGAAGCTCGGGGTGGCCTACCGGGAGGCTAGCTTGCCGGATATCGAGCTCTACCAAATCTTTTTTCACGATCCCCAGGGAATCGAGATCGAAGTGAGTTTCGAGGGTGTGGAGAGGCCGCGAGAGGTCATCGAGGCCGGCGGCAAGGTCACGGTGGCGGCATAGGCCACGGGCGCCTAACACGTCGCGCTGCCACGTGGCCGTGTTGGATGCGCGGACGCTCACACCTCAGGTCCGCGTGCAGTCGACCCAGGCGATTCCGCTGACGTTCCATGGCAGCTGGTGGCCGATGGCCGCACCACCCAGTTGACCTGGGTCCGGCCGGCAGGATCATACTGCGGCGAGGTAATCCAGCGCGGCCTGCACGCCGGCGGGCCGATGGGGAACGCCGGCGCGCGCGAGTCCCATTTCGATGCCTGCCAAGGTGCCGATCAGCATCAGGTCGTTGAAGTCGCCAAGGTGGCCGATGCGGAAGACCTTGCCGGCGAGCCGGCCGAGCCCATTGCCGAGCGCCATGTCGAAGTTTTCGAGCACCACTCGGCGGAAGGCGTCAGCGTCGTGGCCCTCGGGCATCAACACGGCCGTGAGCGCGTTGGAGCCCTGGGCTGGATCACGGCAGACCAGCTCCAATCCCCAGGCGCCGACGGCGTTCCGCGCCGCCGCGCCGTGACGGGCGTGACGGGCGATCACCGAGCCGAGGCCCACCTCGAGTAGCATGGCGAGAGCCTCGCGGAGACCAAACAGCAAGTTGGTGGACGGCGTGTAGGGGAAAAAGCCGCGTTCATTGACACTCAGCATGTCCTGCCAGTTCCAATAGGACCGTGGCGTCCCAGCGTCGCGGGAGGCGGCCAGGGCCTTGCCGCTGATGGCGTTGAAGCCGAGCCCCGGCGGCAGCATCAGGCCCTTCTGGGAGCCACAGACGGTCACGTCCACGCCCCACTCCCCGTGCCGGTATTCGATCGACCCGAGCGAGGAGACGGTATCGACGAGCAACAGCGCCGGATGACCGGCGTCGTCAAGGGCGGCGCGGATCGCCGGGATGTCGCTGGTGACACCGGTCGAGGTCTCGTTGTGGACGACGCATACCGCTCGAATCAGATGCCGCCGATCGTCGACCAGCGCCGCCTCGATCGCCGCCGCGTCGACGCCCGAGCGCCAATCGGCCTGCATGAACACGACATCGAGGCCCAAGCGCGCCGCCATGGCGCGCCATAGGGTGGCGAAGTGGCCGGTCTCGTACATCAGCACCCGGTCGCCGGGCGCGAGCGTGTTGACCAGGGCGGCCTCCCAGGCGCCAGTGCCCGAGGACGGAAAGACCACCACCGGCTCGGCGGTGCGGAAGACCTGCTTGAGCCCGTCGAGCACCTCCAGTGTCATCGTCTGAAATTCAGGCCCCCGATGGTCGATGGACGGGCGCGCGATGGCTCGCAGCACCCGGTCGGGCACGTTGGTCGGGCCGGGGATCTGCAGGAAGTGGCGGCCGCTGGGGTCGGAATGCGTCATCGGAACCGGTGTTTGGGGGGGGGGCACTCGGGAGACTGTGCCAGCCCTGGCACGGCAGGTTCAACCCATCGCGCGCGACGCGCAAATTTCACGCCGCGCGCCGGTGTTCCGATACATGGGTGAAGGCTAGTACGGCGACCGCGCTCGCGAGCGCACCGAGGTGCCAATATAGGTCGAGCGGCCACAGCAGAGCGATCCCAAGCGCCGCCAAGACCGGCCGCCAAGCGAGTGCGACAGGGGCCTCGCCATGGCCCTCATAGGCGGCCGACAAGGAATAGATGCCGGTGGTGCCGAAAATGAAGATTTCTATCGCCGCCGCCCAGTCGCCTGACAGGAACGGCGTGTAGGCGAACAGCAGTGGAATCACGTAGAGCCCCTTGGCGATCCGCCAGGCCGTGAAACCCGTCGCCATCGGCCGAGTCCCGGCGATAGCCGCCGCCGCAAAGGCGGTGAGGCAGACCGGCGGGGTGACGTTGCTATCCTGGCTCAGCCAAAAGATGATCATGTGCGCCGACAACAGCGCGGTCGTCAGCAGCGCCGGATCGAGCACCTGCTCCACAAGCACTAGCACGAGGTCGGGGGGTACTAGCGCGACCAGCGCGGCTGCGTCTGCTGAGCCCATCGGCTGGCCCAGGAGCGCCGCCCGGTCGGGCGCCGCCAACGCGAGAATGGCCCTGGCCCCGTCGGGCAGCGCGCCGCTGGCGACCGCCTCGATCAGGTGGGCCTCGGCGATCAGCCCGTAGAGCGCGGGCGCCGACAGTGTGCCGACCACGATGTAGGCTGCGGTGACCGGCAGCCCCATGCCGAGGATCAGGGAGGCTAGCGCGATCAGGATGATCGCGACGATCAGGCTGCCGCCGGCCCAGTCGGCCATCAGGAGCGAGATGGTGTTGCCGATGCCCGTCGCCGCGACGACCATCACGATCAGGCCGACCGCGACCAGCAGCATTGCGGTGCCAGCCGTGTTGCGCGCACCCAGCGCCAGCGCCTCCAGGATAGCGCGTGGTCCCATCCGGTTCGGCGTGAGCCAGCTCGAGACGATCACCGCGACGATGCCTGCGGCCGCCGCGTAGGTCGGGGTGAAGCCGAAGACGAGCATGGCGATCAGGACGCCGATCGGCGCCAAAAACGTCAGGCCGCCCCGGCGCATGACCGCCATGAACGGCGGCGCATCGTCGTCGAGACCATGAAGGCCGTGCTTCTTGGCCTCGATCCGCACCAGGAAGGCCACCGACAGGAAGTACATCAACGCCGGCAGGACCGAGACGGCGATGATGGTGAAATAAGGGATCTGGGTGTAGCTCGCCATCACGAACGCGCCCGCCCCCATGATCGGCGGCATGATCTGGCCGCCAGTTGAGGCCGATGCCTCGACCCCGGCCGCGAAGCGGGGTGAAAAACCCGCTTTCTTCATCAGCGGAATGGTGATGACGCCGGTCGACACGGTGTTGGCGATGGCCGAGCCGGAAACAGTCCCGGTCAGCGCCGATGCGATGACGGCGACCAACCCCGGCCCTCCCGATACGCGCCCGGCCATGCCGCGCGCCATATCGACCACGAAATTGCCAGCGCCCGAACGGACCAGGAAGGCGCCAAACAGGATGAACATGAAGACGAAGGTCGAGGAGATGCGGGCGATCGGCCCGAACATGCCTGAAACCTCAAAATAGCTGCGGAACAGGGTGGTCTCAAATGTCAGACCGGGAAAGCGGAACATCCCGCCGATCAGATGACCCCACCAGAACACATAGGCGAGCCCTACTACGCACAGCGCCGGGATCAACCAGCCCGCCGTGCGGCGTGCGAACTCGAGCCCCAGAAGCACCGCGAGGATCGCGAACACCCAGTCGCTTGCGTTGAACGTGACTCCGCGATCGTAGAGCGGGTCGAGGCCGAGGATGACGTAGACAGCGCACAGCATCGCCAGGACGCCAAGACCAGCGTCGATCGCCATCACGGCGCCGGGATGCCGCGCGGACCAGCGCGCCGAGATAGGAACGGTTAGGGCACAGAGAAACGCAAGACCACCCCAATGCAGCGCCGAGAGCCACAGTTCGGGCAAGGTGCCGAACGTGTTGGCATAGAGGTGGAAGACCGAAACGACGACGCCGAACCAAAAGACCACCCCGCCCAGGAGGCCGTCACCGCGCATCGCCATCGGCGCCGACTACGGCGCGATCAGCGCGGCGGGAATCTCGATGCCGACCTCGCGATAGTACCGGGCGGCGCCCGGATGTAGCGGCGCGGGCAAGCCCGCCAAGGCCTGGTCGAGGGACATCGCTTTGGTCGCTTTGTGGATGCTGTGGAGGAACGGGAGGTTCTCGTAGATTGTCTTGGTGATCAGGTAGACCGCGTCGTCGTCCACGTCGGTCCGCACGGCCAGGAAGTTGGGTTGCGCGATGGTCCTGATCTCCGCGCCCTGGCCGGGATACGTGCCAGCCGCGATCACGTAGCGGGTCCATAGCTCGCCGCCGCCGTTGGCCCGATCAAGTTGGTCGTCGGTGAAATCGAGGACGATGAGACCGTCGCCAACCGAGGCGAACGCCCGCGTCACGGCGCCGATGGGCACACCGCCAGGCATGTTGAAGCCCTCGATGGTGCCGTTTTGTAGCGCATCGGCGCTTGGCCCGTAGCCGAGGTTCACGATGTCGAACGTCGCCTCGGGATCGAGGCCAAGATTGGTCAAAATCTCGAGACCGGAGCCCTCGGTGCCCGAGTTCCGTTTGCCGATCGAGAACTTCCGGCCCGTGAGGTTCGCCAGATCCGCGATCGTCCCTGACGCGGCGTGCTCCGAGCGGACCGCGAAGTGCTCGACGTTCCGCCACAACATGGTGACCGAGCGCAGATATTCCTGCGGACCGTCCGCCGCGACCTTGCCGGTCCCTGTCCACGCCCAACGCCCGAACAGACCCTGTAGGATCGCAAACTGCGCCTGGTCTTCGCGCAACAGCTTGACGTTCTCGCCGGAACCGGCCGAACTGATCGCCGCCATGGCGATGTCTTCACGCGGTGCCAGCTTGACCTTGACGAGCGTCGCGATCGCCACGCCGACCGGATAGTAGGTGCCACCCGTGGTCGCCGTACTGAGAATGTAGGTGCGCTCCTGAGCGGTGGCGCTCCCTGACAGCCACAGACTCGCGACGGCCAACAGTGTGGCCAACAAGACGCCAAGTCTGGCGCAGGCATTGGACATCATGGTCCTCCTCCGTCCCGTGGCGGCGTGGTTCGGGGCTGCTCGACCGGAACCTCGCCGTCGCCGAGGTCCCAGAATAGGCCGGTAGCGATCGAAAGGCCTTCGCGCAAAATCGATTTGAGGCCGTGTTCGTTGGCCGCGTGTTGCGCACAGCCGGCGTAGGAGTGGGGGACCCAGACGGTCGGTAGGCCCAACCCTTCAGAGAAGCAATCGTTGGGCAGCGAGCCACCGAGGTTCGGCAACAGCGCTGGCCGCCGTCCGACGGTCCGTTCAATCGAGCGCGCCGCCCAGCGCACCCAGGGATGGCCGGGATCGAGCCGGGTCGCGCGGAAAAGGCTACCAGACGAGGGCTCGACCCTCACCGTCTCAAATCCGTGTCGGTCGAGATGGCGCCGTAGGGCGGGTATGAACGCGTCGGGTTCGGTGTCCACGGTGTAGCGAATCTGGCAATGGGCGTTGGCGCGCGGCGGTATTGCGTTGACCGGGTTCTCCGGGTTGCCAGTCTTGAACGCAAGCACCTCGAAGGTATTCCACCCGAACACCTTCTCGGCCGGCGTCAGGCCGGGCTCACCCCAGTCGGGGTCGATCGTTGGATCAGACTCGCTGGGTTCGACCGCGCAATCGGCCAGCGCCTCGCGCACCGAGTTGGGTATGGCTTGGGGCACGAGATCGCGCGCGTTCACCCGCCCAGTGGCCGAGACGATTGAGGCGATAGCGTTGGCGAGGATAATGCCGGGGTTGGCGAGGAGGCCGCCCCAATTGCCTGAATGGTGGCCGCCCTCGCGGAGCTCGACCTTGAGGTCGAAATCGAGCGCGCCGCGGCTGCCCATGAATAGCGTCGGCCGATCGGCGCTGAGCCGAGGTCCGTCCGACGCCAGCAGGAGATCGGCGCCGAGCTGCTCGCCGTTCTGGTCGCATAACTCGCGCAGGCCCGGCGAACCGATCTCCTCGCCAGTTTCAATCAGGATTGTCGAGTTGAAGCCGAGGTGCCCACGCTCGGCGAGCACCAGCGCTAGGGCAGCGAGGTTGATCGAGTGCTGGCCCTTGTTGTCGGCGACGCCGCGCCCGTAGAGCCTGTTACCGCGGGCCGTCAGCGTCCACGGCGAGAGGCCGTCGAGCCACTCGCGCTCCAGGCCCCGCACGACATCGCCATGGCCATAGGTCAGCACCGTGGCCTGGGCCGGAGTCTCGACCCGACGGGCGACGAGAAACGGCCCGCCTGCCGCCACCGGATTGACATGAATTTCAACCGTGTATCCCATCTCCTCGAGCCTGGGACCGATCTCGTCCTGCAGGTATGCGAACAAATGGGGCCGGCTTTCAGGTACCTGGCTCTCGGTGCGGATCGCGACCCGACGGGCCAAATCGTCTATGTACGCGCCACCATCGAAATGGGCCTCCGCGCGCGTGATCGCGGCCGCGCGGCTCATCTGCCGCCTCGATGCGTTTCCTCGCCTCCGCCCATACCGTATTATGACCCAGACCGGCGGTGGGCCAAGACCGCCCGGTAATTCTGGGGCTCCGAGGGCAGCGGCGCTCATCCTCATTGGTCCGCACAGGGTCGGCGCGCCTGGAGGTAAACGAACCCGAGATGCAAACGATCGAGGATCTGGGCAAGTTCCCATCGGAGAACCCAAATCCAGTCCTCCGGCTCGACGCCGCTGGGGCGGTTCTCTATGCGAACGCGGCAGCCGAGGCGCTAGGCGGGCTGCTCGCCGAGCCCGACGGCCGCATCGTTGCGCACCCGCTGGTCGAGGCTGCCGCCGAAACCTTCCGAACCGGCGAGACCCAGGAGCTCGACTTCGCGACCGGACAGCGGCTTTTCGCGATGGCCTTCACGCCAGTTGCAGGCGAGCAGTACATCAACGTCTACGGGCGTGAGGTCACCGAGGAGCGCCGGGCCCAGGCGCGCTCGCGCGAGCTGGCGAAATTTCCGTCCGAGAATCCTAACCCGGTACTGCGGGTCGATCCCCAGGGGCGGGCTCTCTATGCCAATGACGCGGCCCAACGGCTGGTCGGTTTGCTCGAGCGCGGAGATGCTCGAGAGATGCTGACCGTCGGACTCGTGGCCTCGGTCACGCGCGCCTTCACGACCGTTGAGTCAGTGACGGCCGACCTGGAGAGCGGCAAGCGGACCTATGCACTGATCTTCATGCCGGTGCCGGGCGAACAGTACGTCAACGTCTACGGGCGCGATGTCACGGCGGAGCGACGGGCGCACGCGGAGATCGTTAAGGTCAAGAACTTCAACGAGAACGTCCTGCAAAACCTCTCGAACGGGGTCATAACCCTTGATAACGCGCAACGCATTACCAAGGTCAACCGCGCGGCGCTCCGCATTCTTGGTCGCGACAACGTCGACGACCTGGTCGGCACCATGGTCTCGGATCTACTTGGGCCCGCGAACCAATGGGTGCTAGACAGCCTCGCCGAGGCGGACGACGACGGACAGCCGCACGTGCAACTGGACCGCGAGATCGACCTGGGCGACTCGGGACGGGTCTCGGTCAATGTCACATCGGCGCCGCTCGCTAGTCTCGACCGGCATGCTAAGGAGTACATGCTGATTCTGGAGGACATCACCCGGGAAAAGCGGATCAAGGGGACGATGGTCCGTTTCATGTCGGACCGCGTCGTCGAGCAACTGCTCGATCTCGACGAAACCCTGCTAGGGGGCACCGCTCAAGAGGTCACCATCTTGTTCGCCGACATTCGCAACTTCACCAGTCTGTCCGAACAGCTGGGCGCGCGCGAGATGGTAGCTGTCCTGAACGACTATTTCGCCCTCATGGTGGATGTCATCTTCAAGCACGGCGGGACTCTGGACAAATTCATCGGCGACGCGATCATGGCCGTGTTCGGTGCACCGTTCGTCGCGGCGGATGATACCGACGATGCCGTGGCGACAGCGATCGAGATGCTGGCGCAGCTGCACGAGTTCAATCAGCGACGGGAGTCCGAAGGCAAATCCACCCTCAAGATCGGCGTTGGCATCGACACCGGCGAAGTCGTCGCCGGGACGATCGGCTCACCCCGGCGCATGGACTACACCGTGATCGGCGATCATGTGAATGTCGCGGCGCGCGTGGAGTCGGCGAACAAATACTACGGCACCCGAATTCTCGTCACCGAGGACACCCGGAAACGCTTGCGCAAGGACCATCGGATCCGTGAAATCGACAAGGCGCGGGTAGTTGGCCGGGATGGTCCGGTGACTCTGTTCGAGATTCTCGACTACCACGACGATGACTCGTTCCCCAACATCGAGAATGTCCTAGCAGCCTATGAGCAGGGCTTGGCGCACTACCGCGCCCAAAAGTGGGACGAGGGTGCCGCCCATTTCGCCGAGGCGCTGCGCGGCAATCCGAACGATCGCCCGACCCAGATATTCCTCGATCGCTGCTGGACACTGAAGGCGCGGCCACCGCGCGCGGCCTGGACCGGGGTCACCGACTTCACTGATTTCACGGTGGTCTGAGTCGCGGCATCGCGAGAGGCTCAGCGCGTTTCGGCCTCAGCCTCCGCGCGCAGCTCGACGCGGCGGATCTTACCGGACACGGTCTTGGGCAGAGCGTCGCGAAATTCGATCTCGCGCGGATACTTGTAGGGCGCGGTCTGGCCCTTGACGAAGTCCTGGATTTCTTTTTCGAGCGCTGCCGAGGACTCATAGCCCGGCGCCGCGATCACGTAGGCCTTGACGATGGCGCCGCGCAGCGCATCGGGCTTGCCGACCACCGCCGATTCGGCCACCGCCGGATGCTCTTGCAGCGCGCTCTCCACCTCGAACGGGCTGATCCGATAGCCGGACGATGCGATGATGTCGTCCGAGCGCCCAACGAACCAGATATAACCATCCGCGTCGCGGGTCGCGGTGTCGCCGGTGAAATACCAGCCGTGACGGAAGCACTGCTGGTTGGCCGCCGCGTCCGCGTAGTAGCCATGGAAGAGCCCTAGGGGATGAGGATCGGTCATACGCACCGCGATGTGGCCGACCTCGCCGTCCGCGACCGGTGCGCCCTCGTCGTCGACGACATCGACGTCGACGCCTGGCACCGGCCGACCCATTGAGCCGGGCCGGACGGTAAGGCCTGGCATATTGGCGACGATATTGATGGTCTCGGTCTGGCCATAGCCGTCGTGGATTTCGGTGCCGGTGGCGCCCTTCCAGACCCGCATCACCTCGGGGTTGAGCGGCTCCCCAGCGCCGATTGAGTGGCGGATCGAGCCGAGGTCGTAGTTACCGAGCGCGGCCTGGGCGAAGACCCGGTAGACGGTCGGCGGCGCGCAGAACGTAGTCACGCCCAGCCGCCCAATCAGGCGCAGGTGGGCATCGGCATTGAAGCGGGGATCGCCGTCATAGAGTACCACTGCGGCCCCCATCAACCAGGGCGGGAACAACATGCCCCAGGCCGCCTTGGCCCAACCGGTATCCGACAGGGTCCAGTGAATATCGTCCTCGCCAAGGTCCATCCAATAGCGCCCCGTGATAGCGTGGGCGAGGGCATAGCCGTGGTCGCGTGGCACCATCTTGGCGAAGGCGGTGGTGCCAGACGTGAAGTAGGCGAGCATCATATCCGCGGCACGCGAGGGCGGCGCGTCGGCCCGTTCGAGGCAGTTGGAAGCGGCCGCGCAGGCGTCCTCGTAGGTAACCCAGTCGGGCCTGTTCTCACCGATCAGGATCAAGTGTTCAAGGCTTGGACAGCGGGCTCGAATCGCCTCGATCCTATCGGCCCCATCCGCGCTGACGATGGCGATCTTCGCCCGCGATTTGTTGATGCGGTACTCGATGTCCTTGGCCGTCAGCAGATTGGTGCCAGGCATCGCGACCACGCCGGCCTTGATGCAGCCGATCATGACCTCGTACCAGGCCGGCACGCGCGGGATCATGACGAAGGCAAAGTCGCTTTTGGCGGCGCCGAGATCCATGAGCACTCGGGCGAAGCGGTTGGACGCCGCGGCGAGGTCGGAGAAGCTATGGTGCGACATCGTCTCGCCGCTGCGCGAGACATGGATGAACGCGGTCTTGTCAGCCTCACGCGCGCGCCGATCGATCTCGTCGAAGCCAAAATTGTAGAACTCGGGGATGGCGAGCCGCACGGCGGAGCGCATCCGCTCGTAACCACCGGCCTTGGGTAGCTCGATCATCTGGCCGGGCTGAAAGACCTGGTGGCGATCGCCGCCAGCGGTCTCGCGTTTCATCTTGCTCCCATCCCCCCAACGGGGAGTGGCCGTTACAGCCACCGTGCGGACGTCCGAGAGCTACTCCGCAGGGCTCTCGCCGCCCGCCGACCGAGGCTGCGTATCGAGCGCCGACTCCGTCGGCGTGTCGTCGGGCATCACTCCATCAGGACCCTCTTGGCGAAGCGCCGTGCGCTCCACCCTCTCGGCCTGCTTGGCAGCCCTCTTCGCCGCCTTTTTCCGCTCTCGGTCGAGGCGCTTGCCCCGGTAGTTTGGTCGTCCCGCCAACCGGCTCTACCTCGCTTCACTCAATTACGCTTCGTGAGTTGCCGCCGCCCACCCGCTGGTCACGACGGTACCAAATCCGGCGGCGTGGCGCGACCAACAAACCAAAATAGGCCGTCGCGAGGCACCTCCGGCGCCCTCAACCTTGCACACATGAGGTGCGATGTTGCAAGGGGTTTCACCGCCTCGGCGCAGGTCGCAGGCCGTCATGGTCGAACGGCAGGCGACCTGCAAACAGCATCATGACCTCGCGTTCGCTGCAGCCATGCCACGTCGCCAGGTCCGCGAGGCCGATGCGCTCATTCCCCTCAGCGCCGATGACCACGACCTCATCACCGACCTCAGGCGTCGCTCCGCCAACATTTGTCACCGCGCCCAAATCGAGCACACAGTGCTCGAGCGAAACACCAAGCACCGGGACCCGGCGGCCTCGCACCAGCATCTCCATGGTCTGGCCCTCGCGCGGGTTCCTGAGCCCATCAGAGAGCCCGACCGGAATCACGCCGATGGTGGTCGCGTTGCGCCGGCCATAGGGGCTTGGTCCCGCCGCGGAGCCGGTGGGGGCGCCGGCATGGGTGGAGACGTGAATGAGGCGGGTGCTGACCGCCGCGAGCACCGGCCTGAAAGCGGACGCATCGCCGATTTCCGCGTCGGCGCACGGCAGCCCGTACAGAAGGTGGCCGACGCACACTGCATTGCTGGCGTCGCTGTGCCCAGCCAGCAAGTTGGCGCTAGCCATGGCCTGCGTCACAGGGATCTCGATACCGGCCACCGCGAGCCGCCTCACCAAGCCATCGAACGCCGCCAGCCGCGCGCGCGACCACTCGGCACCGGCGTTGTCGTGAAATGGCACGTGAGTGTAAAGACCTTCGATCTTCACGCCGGGCATCGCGGCGACCGCGCGGACAAATGAATCGGCCGCCTCCAATGCGACGCCGAGCCGCCGTAACCCGCAGTCGACTTTGATATAAACGGCCTCCGGCGGGCCGGAGGACGTAGCGACCGCCGCCGCCCCGGCCATGTCGACGATCGTCGGGATAAAGCCGGCCGCCGTCACCTCGGGCAGCGCCTCAGGCGGGCAATGGCCGAGCATCAAGATCGGCGTCTTGACGCCGGCCTGCCTAATCGCCACGGCCTCCTCGAAAGCACCGGTGACCAACGCGAACACGCCCAAGTCGGAGAGGGCGCACGCGACGCCAACCGCGCCATGGCCATAGCCGTCCGCCTTGACCGCCGGCATGATCTTGATGTCCGGCCCAGCGAGCCGGCACACCTCGGCGTAGTTATGGCGTAGGGCGTCGAGGTCGATGTGGGCCCAAAAGGGGCGCGGTCCGCCAGCCATCCCTGCTCCTCACATAACGTCGCGCCCCACCATACAGCCCCGTCTCGGCCGGTGCATCGGCTCAAACTCTGCTAGAGTCGCCGCTGCGTTAGTATGCCCTGGTCTATTGCGTTGTAGAAATTCAATAGCCCGGCCCTCGCGCCGGCAGGAGGAACCCGATGGACGACCGATCTCACGACACTCTGGTAAGGACGATGGCCCACGCAGCCCAACGCCGGCGCGGCGCGCTGACGCGCCGACGTATGCTGCAGGCGAGTTCGGCGGCCGCGATCGCCGCCATCGCGGCAAACTTTTGTCCGCGCGAAGTCAACGCCGAGGTCAGCGGCGAGGTAGTCCACCTAACCGCCACTGGCAAGCGATTTGACGGCGTGGCACGTGCTTTAAAGCCGCTGTTCGAGAAATCCTTTCCGAACGTCAAACTCAATATAGTTACAGTTCCAGCTTCGGAGATGCTGCCTAAAATTAACGTCGCTATGCAATCGAAATCAGATGCATTCGATTCGATAACACAGGATTATGGTCAGTACCCAACGCTCGAATCAATAGATGCGATGGTACCACTACAATCATACATGGACGCCGACCCGGAATGGTTTGCAGACTACCAGAGCGATGTGCCGGTGGCATTGCAGAACCTTTACCGCATCCCGTTGGCTACTGAGTCTGGGACGCTCTACGGCTTATGCCATGATGCTAATTGTCAGATGACGTTCTACCGTAAGGACATTTTTGACAAGGCCGGACTCTCGGTCCCACGAAATTGGGCCGATGCGATCGAGACAGCTAAAGAACTGCACTCGCCAAACACAGAACAGTACGGTTACGTAGGTGCAATGCAGCGGAGTTTCTGGGCCGGCTATCAATTTTTCGGGATACTGCGCTCCTTTGGCGGCCACTTGGTGGACCGCCAGGAGCCCGGTTATTGGAATGCGACCGTCGAGTCCGAGGAAGGGTACTTGGCCTTGAAGGCACTGGTCGACATTCAGAAGTACGCCCACCCTGTGACTGCCAACGCGGCGGAGGATGATTGTAATAATGCCTTCGGCAATGGGAGCGCCGTATTCGGTCCATTAACGTGGGGCACTGCCACGTTGAACGATTGTAGCTTCACCGAATACTGCCATGTTTTTAACGCAGACCTACCTCCTAAAGGAGACAATGAAAAAGGCGCGCACCGGGTGAGTACCGGCGGGTTTGGCGCTTTTATCTCGACCTATTCGAACAACAAAGAGGCAGGAATTGCATTTGCGAAGTTTCTGGCGTCCGGAGACTCGCAGGATCCCGCTATTAGCGAAGCAGTAGTCGCCGCCGGGGGACAACCGGGGAGGATCTCTATTCTCGATCGGTACAAGGACGAAAAGCTGTTTTTTGGGGGACTTATGGCCAGCATGCAATACGGCATCACCAACGCCCTTATGATTCCCGAGGGATTTTCAATCTCTTCGCAAAACGGAATCGAAGTGGCCGATGCTGTCAATGGTGAGCAGAGCATCGAGGACGCGCTCAAGAAGATGCAGGCGGGTATCACCCGAGTCCTAGGGGACGCCGGCTACTACGGCTAAGAAGCGGCACGCTGCATCGAGCCCGGCCTCAAACGAGGCCGGGCTTTTTTCTTTTTCGGCCCGCCCGGAACTTTCACAGCCGCCAATCAGTCGGGCGGGGTGGCGCCGGTCTGGCTAGTGATGATGCCGTAGTGCTCGATGCGCCGGTGCTCGGCGAAATTGAACATCGCCTGCTTGTTGTGGGCGCACAGATCGAGGTCGCAGCGATAGGTAATGAGTTCGTCGTCCATCGTTGCCACCTGGGCGACGATTTCGCCTGACGGCGCGATGATGCAGCTGCCGCCGACCAGCACGCTGCCCTCCTCGTTACCGGCTTTGGCCACGCCGACCACGAAGGTCGAGTTCTGATAAGCGCCGGCCTGCATGCTGAGGTGATTGTGGAAGTCGGTAAGGTGGTCGTAGATCGGTTCCCACGGCAAGTGCACCGGCGTGTTGTAGCCGAGCACTATCATCTCGGCTCCCTTCAGGCCCAGCACCCGATAGGTCTCGGGCCAGCGCCGGTCGTTGCAGATGCACATGCCCATCACGCCGCCCAGGGTCCGCCAGGTCTCAAAGCCGAGATCGCCGACATCGAAGTAGCGCTTCTCGAGGTGCTGGAACGGGAAGTGGGAGCGATCGTCGGCGTGGCCGGGCAAGTGCACCTTGCGATACTTGCCGACGATGGCACCTGATTTGTCGACCAGGATCGCGGTGTTGAAGTGCCTGATGGCGCCGCCCTCAGTGGCCAGTTCGGCATAGCCGAGATGAAAGCCGATGCCGCGCCGGGCGGCTTCCTCAAACAGGGGCGCGGTCGCTGCGTTCGGCATCTCGCGCTCAAAGAAGGCGTCAATCTCGGCCTCGTCCTCCATCCACCAGCGCGGAAAGAACGTGGTTAGCGCCAGTTCCGGGAAGACGACCAGATCGCAGCCCCGGGCAGCGGCCTCGTACATCAGCTCCAGCAGCCGGGAGATCACGATCTGACGGGACTCCGAGCGCGCGATCGGCCCGAGTTGGGCGCCGCCGACGGTCACGAATCGGCTCATTGGCCTTGGTCCTCCCCGTTGTCGCGGCGGCGGCCGTACAGCTCAAGCCGATGGCCGACCAGCTCGTAGCCCAATCGCGCCGCCATGGCGTGTTGTAGTCGCTCAATTTCCTCGTTTTGAAACTCCATCACCTGTCCCGTCTCGATATCGATCAGATGGTCGTGGTGCTCGGTCGGGGCCTCCTCGTAGCGCGCCTCACCGCCGCCGAACGCGTGGCGCTCCAGAATGCCGGCTTCTTCAAACAGCTTCAGGGTCCGATAGACTGTCGCGATACTGATGCTGGGATCCAGCGCGGACGCACGGCTGTAGACCTCCTTGACGCTCGGATGATCACTGGCACCGGCCAGGACGCGCGCGATCACGCGTCTCTGCTCGGTCATCAGGATGCCTTTATCCTCGCAGAGCTTCTCGATGCGAGAGGTCATGCCGCTCCTAAGACGACGGTTCGACGACGGTCTCCCAGCCCGAGGGCCGCAGTAGCATAACGTCCCAGACGGCGCAATCGCGGCGCGAGGGTCGGTCGCGGCGACCGGCCCACTTTGCCGCCGCCACGCGGCGGTCATCTCGCTCGTCGCCAACGAGAATAAGTCGCATTCGCAATTGACAATCAGGCGTTGCGATGGTCGAATGCGAATGCGACTGAGTGGCAATCGCATTCGAGGGAACGAGTGCCACGTACGTGCGGAGGGGAGACCCAACAAAGATCAGAAGGGTTCAATGGGACCATCACCGGGATGAAGCTATCGGGTCCGGCGACATTGGCGTTATCCGGACTGGCGTTTCTGACGGCGATTGGGGCGGCCGCGAGCACCGAAGTCAACGTGTACTCCTATCGTCAGGAATACCTCGTCCAGCCCTTGATCGAGCAGTTCACCGAGCGCCAGGGCGTCACCGTCAACATCGTCTACATCAAGGAGGGGTTGCTTGAACGGCTCAAGGCGGAAGGCGCCAACAGCCCGGCCGACGTCGTGCTCACGGCCGATGTCGCTCGCCTTGATGCCTTGGCCGAGGCCGGCCTTCTGCGCGCCGTCTCGTCGCCGCTCTTGGATCGCGATATTCCTGCCCAGTACCACGGTCCCGATGGGCTGTGGTTCGGCCTGACAACGCGGGCGCGCGTGGTCTACTACGCCCGAGACCGGATCGAACCTGGCGAACTCTCGACCTACGAGGATCTTGCTGACCCACGCTGGCGCGGCCGTATCTGTATGCGCTCGGGCCACCACATCTACAATCGGGGACTGATCGCGGCCATGATTGCCCATCACGGCGAAGCGACTACCGAGACGTGGCTGCGCGGAGTGAAGGCAAACCTCGCGCGCCGGCCCCAGGGTAACGACCGCACCCAGATTAAGACTATCACCGAGGGGCTGTGCGATCTCAGCATCGGCAACACCTACTACATGGGTCTGATGAAGCAAGACGAGAAGCAGCGCCATTGGGCGGAAGCCGTCGCTATATTCTTCCCGAATCAAGGTGACTCCGATCGGGGGGGGTGGGGCACCCACGTCAACATCAGCGGCGCGGCCGTCACCAAGAGCGCCAAGAACCTGGCTGCCGCCGTTGCGTTCATCGAATTCCTAAGCGGTGATGAGGCGCAGCGAATCTACGCCGAGCAGAATCTTGAGTACCCGGTCAAGGCTGGGGTGCCATGGCATCCAGAGGTCGAATCTTGGGGCGGGTTCGAGGCCGACCGGCTAGACCTTGACGCCGTTGCCGCCTACGGTCCGGCGGCCACGATGCTGGTCGATCGCGTCGGCTTCGACGACTGAATCGGCGGGCACGGTCGGTCCCTACAACAACATGTACCCAGTCATGTTCGGCGCCACCAATGACACGGTGCTGGTCGGACACGCGTTCAGGGCCGTACGGCAGCGTGACCGTAGCGAGGCCGCTAGATTGAACGGCTGCAGCCGACTGAAGGTGCTGTGACACGTGATGCTGCCAATGGCGGCCCCCGGCATCAGCGCCGTCTTCCTGTTCGCCTCGAACGAGCTTTTGTTCGCCATCATCCTGACCGATGGCGGCGAGTAGCAAACGCTGCCGCCGGCGTTGACCGGGGTCTCACCGATCGGGGCGCTCGGCATCCCGCCGATGGTGGTGTTCGCGGCCGCGAGCACGCTCGCGATCATCCCGCCGTGTATCATGGCCTTGATCTTCCAGCGCTACATCACCCGCCTCAACATCGTCGGTCCGGTCACCGTCCGCGACTGAGCGGCCCCGGGGAGGTTAGGCAGGCGCGATCGCCGTGGGCGGCGACAACCGCGCGAGCGCCGCGTCGATATCGGCAGCCCAGGGCAAGCTCGGCTGCGCGCCCTGCTTCCGGCAGGCGAGACCGCCCGCCACTGAGGCCCGATGCAGCGCCGCTTCGATGGGCTGGGTGGCATCGAGGCCGGCTGCAAGGACACCGACGAAGGCATCGCCCGCCGCTGTCGTATCGACGACATCCACCGCCAGCGCGCCGAGCCGCCAGTCGCCCTCGTTGGTCGCGGCGACGGACCCGTCGGCGCCCAGGGTCACGATCGCGGTTACGCCGTGACGCGTGGCTAGCGCACGGGCCAACGTCAACGGTTCGTCGCCGCTCGGACCGAGGCTAAGGCCGAGGTCGCGCGCGACGCTGGCGGCTTCGGGCCGGTTCATCACCAGGACGTCGATGTCGTCCAGGGCGGCCACCGGGACCGCGCCGGCTGGTGCGACGTTGAGGACAATCCGCGCGACCCGCCCGCGAGCCTCTCGGACCGCCCTCCAGTTCTCCTCGTGGGGCACCTCCATCTGTAACAGCAACGTGTTGTGGCCGGTGTTGGACTCTAGAAGTTGCGCCGCGACCGTGTCCCGGTTGGCGCCACTTGCGACGACGATCTGGTTGTCGCCCGACTTGGCAACGGCGATCATCGCGCATCCGGTCGGCGTCGTGCGTCTCGCCACGTGGGCGAGGTCAACCCCATCGGCGCGCAAGGTGGCAAGCGCGATGCTCGCGAAGCCGTCGTCGCCGACGCCGCCGATCATGCACACCCGTGCGCCCGCCCGCGCCGCGGCCAACGCCTGGTTGGCGCCCTTGCCGCCGGGAACGACCGTGTAGGACCCGCCGAGCACGGTCTCGCCCGGTTCGGGCAGGCGCTCGACTGCGGTCACGAGATCGACGTTGATCGAGCCAAATACGGTAATCATCGACGCTCAATCTAGGACAAGTGGGGCAGCCCTGTCCTCGGATCAGGCCGCGTGGCCGTGTCCTGGCGAATATGCGAGGATCGCCTGCCAGCATCGGGGGAGGACGAACTTGGATAACCTGCGCGTCGATCTTTACAGCGACACCAACACCCGGCCGACGCCCGCGATGCGTAAGGCGATCGCCGAGGCGGCGGTCGGCAACGAACAGGCCGGCGAGGACCCTACGGTCAACCACCTGTGTGAGATGGTGGCGGAACTCGTGGGCAAGGAGGCGGCGATCTACACCCCCTCGGGCTCGATGTGCAACGAGATCGCCTATCGGGTCTGGTGCCGACAGGGCGATGAGGTCATCCTCGACCGCACCGCCCACGCCGTTCATGCCGAGACCGGCGCGCCGGCTGCGCTCTCGGGCCTGATGCTGAAAACCCTTGATGGCCCGCGCGGCATGTTTAGCGCCGAGCAAGTGCGCGCCGCCATCAACCCGCTGAACAACCATCGGCCGCGCTCACGTTTGGTGTCGATCGAGCAAACCAGCAACCACGGCGGCGGCACAATTTGGCCCCTGGCGCAAATTCAGGCCGTCGCCGAGGTGGCGCGCGACAACGGCCTTCACCTTCACATGGACGGGGCGCGTCTGTTGAATGCGGTGGTCGAGAGCGGCATCTCGGCGACCAGCTACGCGGCGCCGTTCGATTCGGTGTGGATCGATTTCTCCAAGGGTTTGGGGGCCCCGGTCGGCGCGGTACTGGCCGGCCCGGCGGACTTCATCGCCGAGGCGTGGCGATGCAAACAACAGTTCGGCGGCGCCATGCGCCAGGCCGGCATCATCGCCGCGGCCTGCGTCTACGCGCTCGAACACAATGTCGAGCGGCTGGCCGAAGACCACGAGAACGCGCGCCACTTCGCGTCGTGCATCGCCGACATTCCGGGAATCCGGCTCGAGTTCGACAAAATCGAGACCAATCTCGTCTTCTTCGATGTGTCCGGCACGGGCTTGGGCGGGGCCGAGATTGCCGAGCGCTTGCGCAAGCGCGGCGTGCGCATCGGCGTCTCGGCCCCGCTGCGCATGCGCGCCGTCACCCACCTCGACGCCAGCCGCGACGACGTCAAGCTAGCCGCGAACGAACTACGCGCGGTGCTCGCCGAGAGATAGCACCGCAGCGCCCTAGGCCGGCGGCGGCGGCTTGCGGCGCTTGCCGGGGTCGGCGTCGGGCACCGCCGCGAGCAAGGTCTGAGTGTATTCGTGCTGGGGGTTGGAGAACACCGCCTCGGCCGTGCCCCACTCGACGATTCGGCCACGATACATCACCGCTACCCGGTCGCTCACATAGCGGATGACACCGAGATTGTGGCTGACGAATATGAAGGTCAGGCCGAGCTCGCGCTTGGTTTGCTTGAACAGGTTGAGGATTTGCGCCTGGACCGATACGTCGAGGGCGGAGGTTGGCTCGTCGGCCAGCAACAGCGAGGGCCGGAGCATGATGGCCCGTGCGATGGCCGCGCGTTGGCGCTGGCCGCCGCTCAGCTGATGGGGGTAGCGACTCACAAAGGCGGCTTCGAGACCGACGAGCTCCAGCGTGTCGGCGACTTGCCGCGCGCGTGCGGCGCGATCGCCGATGCCGTGCACCTCCAGTGGGGCGGCGAGCGCGGTGCCGATGCTCTGGCGTGGATTGAACGAGGCCGTGGGGTCCTGGAACACCGCCTGGATACGGCGGCGCACCGCGCGCAACTCGCGGCTCGGCAACTTACTGATGTTATGGCCCTCGAACAGCACCGTGCCCGCAGTCGGCCGAACGAGTCTTAGTATGATGCGCAGCAGCGTGGACTTGCCGGAACCCGACTCGCCGACAATGCCGACCGTCTCGCCAGGCAGGACCTCGAGGTCAACGTCGACGACCGCCTGCACCTCCCGACGGCGCCAAAACGGCCCGCTGCCAGCGAAGTTCTTCGAGACCGACCGGACCTCGACCAACGGTGCGCTCATGCGCCCTCCACCAGGGAGCCACCGCCGGGGCAGCCCTCCCGAAGCCAGCAGCGAGCGGCGTGCTCTCTCGCGACAGCGAGCATCCCAGGCTCCGTGGCGCAGCGCTCGAAGCGGTAGCCGCAGCGATCAGCGAAGCGGCAACCTAGGGGCAGGGCGAACGGCGAGGGTATTTGCCCCGGTATCGACACCAGCTCTTCCTGAACCGTGTGCACGGTCGGGGTCGATTTGAGCAGCGCTTCGGTGTAGGGATGGCTGGGGCGGGCGAAGATGCTCTCGACCGACCCCTGCTCCATGATCGCGCCCGCGTAGATGACATAAACCCAATCGCACAGTTCGGCGATCACCCCAAGGTCATGGGTGATGAACAGCATCGCCGTGCCATGATTCTCACAGATTTCGCGCAACAAGTGCAGCACCTGGGCCTGCACGGTGACGTCGAGCGCCGTCGTCGGTTCGTCGGCGATCAGCAATTCGGGCTCCAGAGCTAGCCCCATCGCGATCATGGCGCGCTGTTGCATGCCGCCCGAGAACTGGTGGGGATGCTCGACCGCCCGCTCGGCGGGCGAGGGGATGTGGACGGACGCGAGCAGGTCGACCACGCGGGCGCGGGCCGTCGCCCAATCGTCGCCACGATGGATGACATAGGGTTCGCCGACCTGGGTGTTGATGCGCAGCACCGGGTTGAGCGACCGCATGGCGTCCTGCGGGATGAGCGAGATGCGGTCGCCCCGCACCCGGCGCAACTCGGCCTCCGACATCGCCGTCAGCGATTCGCCGCTGAGGCGGATGTCGCCTCCGACGATGCTGGCCCCGCGCGGAGCTAGGCCGAGCGCCGAGAGCGCGCTGATCGTCTTGCCGCTGCCGGATTCGCCGATCAGGCCGACGATTTCGCCGGGCCAGACCTCCAGGCTAACGCTATCGACCACTCGCGCCACGCCGCGACGGGCACGAAACTCGATCGTGAGGGCATCGAGCTCCAGCGTTGGCGGCCGATCGTCGCGCCGATGGGTTCGTCCCGATTCGCTCATGGGGCCGTTGTTGCCCATTGCGGCGGTGCTGGTCAAGGGCCGGTAGGCGCGCGGGCACGCCGACCTACACAATGCCCCTCGCGTCGGGGTTTTTACATTCGGTAGTACTGAACCATAGAACATCTACCGGAGGTTCATCGCAATGGTGGTGGAACGCACGGAGGTCGTAATACGGCCGAACCGGGATGAGATTGCGCCCCGCTGTATCGCGCCAGTACCGAAAACGGGTCCGGCGAACCAAGCGACGGGCGCTGGCCATCATGTTGTCAATCATCGCAGCGGCCGGCGTGGCGCTGCTCGTGTTGGTGGATTGACGACGTTCGCTGTCAGGCAAGGCGCGGCCCGGATGCCTCGCCAGATGCGCGTCGCGCTTCACCAAAAGGCGCTCGTGCGTGATAAGGTGCCGCACCATGACAGTCGACTTCGATAGCCTTGGTCTATCTACTGTCGCCATCACCGACTTCGACGGTGGCAGCTTCAGCGACAGCGGGAGCCTGACATTGAGCGCGGTGAGCGGTCTCAACATCTTTGACAGCTCGCTGCTGGGCGCCGGCGTGCATGCGTCGTCGATGGCTCGATGCGCGGCTCGTTCATGCAGAGCGGCGGCAGCAACGCCGCCGAACCCGGCACCCG
>Ga0315339_1000947_pt1 | contig 29292 bp, 31 predicted proteins | sample ASW17metaG_FD_204514 | JGI IMG/M metagenome (GOLD analysis project Ga0315339, IMG submission 204514) | Ammonia-oxidizing marine archaeal communities from Pacific Ocean, United States - ASW #17 | ecosystem: Environmental > Aquatic > Marine > Oceanic | place: USA: California | collected 2016-12-05 | reverse complement strand
GCGAGGCCCTGGCCTGTATGGAAACGAGCGCGTTGGATGGACCTTCGTTGGCCCTAGATCAAGAGGACAATCTCTATGTGGTCTATAATTTACAGCGCGAAGGGCGGCAACCGGAGGCTTTTTGGAGCAAATTTGCACCCGACGGCGGTTTGTTGTGGACTCGGCCGTTAGCCGGTCTTTTTGCCCGCCATATCGTTATCGACGGCGAGGAAATCTACATCGAGAGCATCAGCCAGTTGCAGCAGTTCGATCGCTCGGGTGAACGCCAGGTGCAGTACGCGATCCCGGCCTTATTGGTCTCGAGTCTACGATTTTGGCAGGGGCGTTTCGCCGCACTGATCGAGCCGTTGAGTTTGCGCGAGGGGGATTGGCAGGCCCCCCGATTGGTGGTCTACGACGACGCGGAGCGCGGTTCGACCGTGCAGGTTATCGGCCGCGACCCCAAATCGCATCAGGATCGCGGGAGTGGGTTGTTACGGCGCCCGACGGACTTCGCTGTCGATGAGGTCTCGGCGCGAGCCTTCGTGGTCAACGCCGGCCAGGACCGCATCGAAGTGTTCAGGGGGGATCATTATCTGACGCGCTGGGGCGAGGAGGGCGATGCGGAAGGGCAGTTTCGCTTTTCGGGCGATATTGAAGTTGTGGTGAATATGGCTAATGGCGAAAAGGCCGAACGTCATGTGATGGCCGGGGGGATTGCCCGTGACGCGGAGGGTTTCGTGTATATAGCCGATACTTTTAATGATAGGATCCAGAAATTCGAACCATGAAAATCTGGATCGCGCTATTGTTGCTGTCGTTCGTTGTGGTAGGGGCTGAAGCGCAACGCCAAGGCAAACGACGGTATAGCGTTTGGGCCAAAGAGAAGATTCGCTATCTCAACGCCAAGATTATCATCGACCCTTACGATAGGCATCTGCGGGTGCTGTTGGCCAACGCCTACTTTGAAGATGGACAAAATTACGAAGCCAAAGAACAATTAAAAGAAGCGCTCGTTCTAGATCCCAACTACGCCGAAGCGCACTGCAACCTAGCCGTTATCCTACAAGGCCAAGGCTATAAGAGCGAGGCCAAACGCCACTTTGAAGAAGCATTGCGGCTAGATTCGCTGATGGTTGAGGCGATGGCGGGATATGGGGCACTGCTCTGCCGTTCTGGGCGCCAAGCCGAGGGGCTTGAATATTTAGAGAAAGTGGTCTCGGTTCAGCCGGATCACGTTGGCGCCCGGTTTAATATGGCGGTGGCCTACCACAAGGTCGGCGATTTCAAGAAATCCATCGAACATTTGGAGATCTTGTTACAGACCGATTTCAAGTATCCCGGTGGGCGTCGCGCGTTGGCCAGGGCCTATTACAGCCTCGGGCTCTTGCGCCTGCAGGCCGAGCAACCCGATTTGGCGCTTGAGGTGTTGGTCAAAGCTGTCGAATACGAACAGGAAAGTGAGGATATGTACTTTGCCAAAGGCTTGGCCCATATGGACAGCGGCGATTTGGCCGGGGCGGAGGAGGCCTTTAAGCAGGTTACTACGTTGGAACGGGACCATATTCCGGCCCTGCACAATCTAGGCACGATCTGCGAGAAGACGGACCGGGCGGAGGAGGCGATCGAATACTTTCTCAAAGTCCAGCAATTGGCGCCGCATTTGCCGACGATGGAGGCTGTTAAGCACTCCTCGTATAAAGTCGAATACCTCGTCGAATAGGCGGTTACCAGTCGGGCACAAAGATTGACTTTATTCCGACAAAGCCGTAAACTATGGTGCCGTAAGTCGTTTTGTGGCGAATTTTATTTTGAGAGCGGATATGAGTCGCTGAACATCGCCCCTTTTCTATCGCGCGTCAGAGCGAGTGGTTGCTGGGTAGCTGTTTCAGTGGCCGCGCTTTTTTTTATTTTATTAAGCGAGTATAATGGCCAAAGAAGAAGCGATAGAAGTCCAGGCAGTGGTCAAAGAAGCCCTGCCCAACGGCTATTTCAAGTGCGAGATGGAGAACAGCCATGAGATCCTGGCCCATATCTCCGGGAAGATGCGTAAGTACTATATCCGCGTGCTGCCGGGTGACCAAGTCACTGTCGCGCTCTCGCCTTACGACTTGAGCCGTGGACGCATAACCTTCCGCAACCGCTAAGACTCCGGCAGTCCACGAGCTCCCACTTGCACGTCTCGAAGCACGGGGCCGGTCCCTGTCGCTTGAGGCGTCGGCACCATGTCTGCTTACCGGATTTATAAACCCGCTGTGCCAAGTGTCCTAAGTCGCGTTGAGGTTTGTTCGCGCGCGGTCTTTGCGGGGTGTGCTCAATCCGAATTCCCCTTTGCACATTACCGACCCGGTCTCGCAGTGGCCGGAATGTGAGGATAGTATGGTCACGATCGGGATGAATTACGAAGTTTTAGAAGGCAAGGAAGAGGTCTTTGAAAAGGCCTTTGTGCATGTCTTGACGAGTTTAGAAGGCGCAGATGGCCACGAATCCTCCAGATTGCTGAGGGATGTACACCAGGTGCGGTATTATGCGATCCATTCGCGATGGTCGGACGAGAAAAGTTTCAGGGCGTTCGTGGCATCGGAAGAATTCGCCAAGGTCACCAATTGGGGAAAGGAACATATCCTGGCCGCGCGGCCTGAGCACATAGTTTACAGGACTGAAGGCTGAGCGTTATGGGCAAAACAGAAAAAGATGCATACCGTTCCTGGCCTTTCCAGGAAGCGGCGCAGATCGTCAAACAGCGCCGTCCCGACGGCGAGCGTCCAGTGCTTTTCGAGACCGGATTCGGTCCGAGTGGGTTGCCGCATATCGGGACCTTTGCCGAAGTCGCGCGCACTACTTGGGTGCGGCGGGCTTTTGAGCACCAGACAAGCATCCCTACTCGGCTATTGGCATTCAGCGATGATATGGACGGCTTGCGCAAGGTGCCGCTCAATCTGCCACAGCCCGAAATGCTCGAAACCCACCTCGGCAAACCGCTGCACGTCATTCCCGATCCTTTCGGTGAGCAGGATAGTTTCAGCGGTTATATGAATCACAAACTCAGGCAATTCCTCGACACCTATCATTTCGACTACGAATTCCAGAGTTCGTCGGAAGCCTACAAGCGTGGTGACTTCGACGAAGGGTTGCAAATACTGCTCGACAAGGTCGAAGAAGTCCGCCAGGTGATTGTGCCGACCTTGGGCGAGGATAAGCGGGCGGCCTGGTCGCCGTTTTTCCCCGTTTGCCCCGAGTGCGGATCGGTCTACAGTACGCGGGTGACGGGTTATCACCCGGAGCGGCAAAGTCTTGATTTTATTTGCGATGGTGAAGTCGGTAGCGCGCGCGGTTGCGGGGCCGACGGAGAGTTGTCGGTGTTGGGCGGACGGGTGAAGGTTGGTTGGAAGGTCGATTGGGCTTTGCGGTGGTTTACCTACGAGGTGGACTACGAAATGTATGGCAAGGATCTGATTGATTCGGCCAAACTTTCCGGTCGAATCGTGCGTTTGATGGGCAAGCAACCGCCCGTCGGCTTGACCTATGAGCTGTTTTTGGATGAAGAAGGCAAAAAAATATCCAAGAGCGTGGGTAAGGGGCTGACCGTCGACGCTTGGGTGCATTACGCGCCGATCGAATCGCTGCTTTATTATATCTACCAAAACCCGAAACGAGCCCGGCGGCTGTTCTGGGATGTCGTGCCCAAGTGTGTCGACGACTACCTCGACGCATTGCGGCGCTATCCCGATATAGAAGAGAGCAAACGCCCGGAACAGGATATATGGCATACCGGCGATCGAGGTAGTGCCGTGCCGGAATATGGGGCGCAGGTAAACTTTTCGACCGTCAATAATTTGATCGCCGCGCTGGGTTCGGATTCGGTCGAATTGTTGGTCGACTACCTCGAACGCTACGACGAACGAGCTTCCTCTTATCCGCAGGTGATGCAGTCGCTGGTGGAGAAGGGGCACAATTATTACCGCGATTTCGTATTGCCGAACAAAAAGGCGCGGGAGCCCTCAGATGAGGAGCGGGCGTTGTTAGCTAAGATGGCTGAGCGATTGGGTGCGGCCAACGGGGTGACGGAAGACGAATTACAGGGGATCCCCTTCGATATCGCGCGGGAAGCGGGGGTCGAGCCGAGAGCGTTGTTCAGTATGTTTTACCAGGTGGTGTTGGGACAGGAGCGGGGTCCGCGGTTTGGGTCGTTTGTCAAGTTGGTGGGCAAAGAGCGGGTGTTGGAGATGTTGCGGGAGAAGCTGTAGGTCGAATCGATTCGCAGTTGGAAAAAGGTTTTTAAGTTTGTATTATGGGTGCGATTAATTTCGCGCCCTTTTTTTGTGGAGTTTTTTCTATGGAAGAGCAGCAGGATCTTTTCTCGGAGATAATGCCGCCGGCCAAACCCAAACACGTCGAGCGCTTGCAACAATTACAGGAAGGGCTGCCTGCGAGATTTTTTTTGGGCACTACGAGTTGGTCGAATGAGGATTGGGAGGGTTTGGTGTATCCGGAAGGCTGCGCGGCGGCCGATTATATCGAGCACCACGTGAAAGTCTTTAAGGGGGTCGAGATCGACTCCAGCTGGTACCGCATACCGACGCCGAAGAAGTTTCGTTTTACGGCGAAGGTGCCGAGGGTGATTAGCCATGAGAAGGGCTTAGTCGATTGTATCGCTGAGATGGAGGAGTTTCTCTATGCGATGGAACCGTTGGGCTAACGGTTGGGGCCGTTGCTGTTGCAGTTCCCCTATGTCGCTAGGGGGCAGGACGCGCATGAGAACGAGCACGGCAGTGAGTTTCTCGATCGCTTGGCGAAATTTCTGCCGCAACTGCCCTCGGAGAATTTTCGCTTTGCGGTGGAGGTGCGCAACGGGCGATGGTTGCGGGAAGCGTTGGTAGATTTGTTGCGCGAGCACGGTGTGGCGTTGGTATTGAACAAGTATTACACGATGCCGGACTTTGGAGAGGTGCGGGAGCGGATGGATCCGGTGACGGCTGATCTTCTCTATTTGCGCTTTTTAGGTAATCGCAAAAGAATGGACGAGCATGTCGAGGTATTAATTAGCCGGGGGGAGAAGCAGCGCCACTGGGACAAGCTCATCTGGGACCGAGGCGTCGAGACCCGGGCGCTGGGCGCAACAGGTGCGCGAGATGATGGAGCCGAAACCCTAGGGTGAAGTCTATGCGTTTTTCAATAACCACTACGCCGGCTATGCGCCGAGTTCGTTGGGGATATTTGCGCGGGCGTGGAAAGAAGATTAGTTCGAGTGTCGAATGCCTTCTAATCGGGCAGTACGATCTGCGGCTCGTCGGGATCCGGGCGGTAGAGCAGTAAGGTATTGCCGAGGATTTGGATCAGGTGCGATTCGGCGGCGGCGGCGAGCCGGTCGCCGGCTTCCTTGCGATCGAGGGGACAACTGCGTTCGACGCGCACTTTGACCAACTCGTTGTGGGCGTGGGCTTCGTCGAGCGATTGCAGTAGGGCGGGAGAAATGCCCTCTTTGCCCAAGTAGACGGTGGGGCGGAGTTGGTTGCCAAGGCCGCGTAGATAACGGCGGGATTTGCCGCGAAGTTCGGATTGCGTCATGCGGTATGGGTTCCTTGATTAAGTTTGCGAACTACAATAATTTCGATCATAAACGGCGAAGGCGGAAGACCTACGGCTCATTGCGCCGAGTTAGTGCACGGTATAATGCGTCTCGACGGAACCCGGGCGAAGTCGTTGAGCAATGGCCGCTTTGAGATAGCCTTTGATCAGCCGTCGGCTGAAGGGGACTAGGACGGAGAAACCCAACAGGTCGGTCAAGAGCCCGGGGGTCAATAGCAACAGGCCGCCGGTGAGGATCAGTACGCCGTCGAAAATCTCCTCGCCGGGAAACTTTCCCTGGCTCATGTTTGTGCGCAGGCGGTGCAGTGCTTGCGTCCCCTCGCGTCGGGCGAGCGCGGCTCCGAGGACGCCAGTGCCCAAGACTAGAGCGACAGTAGGTAGTACGCCGAGACGTTGGCCGACCTCGATTAACAAGGCTAATTCGCAGACCGGAACTATGGTGAATAATAGTAATAGGCGTAAGAACATAGACGTTTTCTCTCCAGGCTTTTGAATATATGCGCCTTGACGGACTATGTCGAGGTGGAAAGGGATTTGTATCATGTGTTCTTATCGCGGCAAGAGAAATGATGCGTTGGCGACCGGCGTTATGGACGGCGATCGGCTTTGCGGTGGGTCTTGTGTTGGGTCGGGAAGTAGAAGCCGCGCCGTTTTTTTGCTCGCAGGTTTTTTTTGGTTGGAGTGGGGTCTTATCGCTCTCTTTGGTGTTTGGGTGGCAGCCTTGGCGCGGGGTTTGCCCCCTGGCTGGGCTGACTCGAAGAACGAAGGGCTTGTTTTATGTGAGGCGCAGTCGCCCTCCACCGGCGGGGTAGACGAGTTCCTCGCCCGTATCGATCCGTCAGGTGGTGACGCGGATAGCCGAGCGGGCGATATGCGGGGATCTCGCCGTGAACCACCGTCCCACTAATGAATCACTCCTAGAGAATTTCTTCAAACGGATGCATCGGTCGGCGTCGGTACTGATAACTGAAAGTGCGCATGTCCGCCGCCGTTGCTCCCTTTGTATTTACCCGTATGAGCCGCGTACACACCGGTCCATAAGCCGCCACCGGAGCGTGCACCCCTTTGGCGATCAGGATCTGAAAATCGGCCGGGTCCAAATTAATGCTGGTCATCACACCCAGACTCACCGGCACCGTGCGCAGACTGGTCAGACTAATCGTCAGACCGCTGCCCGTTGTCACCACAGTCGTTGGACCCATATCAAAATGGGTTAGGCCCCCGTGTCGCACCTCGGATTCCTCAAAGGCGCCGTCGTGCAAGCTCTGGACCGTCACATCTGCATTCAAAGACTCGCCGTGGCGATCGTCGGTCTTGCCGCCCATGCTCAGGGTCAGCTCGGCGCCAACGCCCGCGTCGCGTGCCTGTTGCTGCGCCTGGCGATCATACAGGCATACGAAGCCGGTCGTGTCGCCGCGCCGGTGGATCTCGTGGGCGATCAACGTGCTGTCCGCTGCTGAGCCGCCACCGACATTGTCGCCCATATCGAGTAGACAGATTGGCCCCGGTGACCTGACGGCCTCGGCCACGGCGTCTTCGACCGACATATATTCCCCAATGAACTCGTCGCGGTGGGCGATCATGTAGGCAGTTAGTTCATTGGCCAATTGCTGGGCTAGTTCGGGATTGTTATCGGTCACTACAATGGCCGATGAACCCATTTCTTCGACGTCGGAATAGGGGAACCCTAACACGATGCTATTGGACAAAACGCCAGGTATTTCCAATTGACTATTGGCCAGTTCATAGAGCGGCTGACAGGGCCACAGGCTTGTACCCTGTCGTTCGATGTTTATTGCAAATAGGGGCATGGAGGCGCGCTGCACTGGCTTCACTGCGCCGCGCAGCGCGCCCACCAGCAGGTCGGCCGCTTCCAGCCCGCGCTCCTTCTGATCGAGATGCGGATTGGAGCGGTAAGCAATGGTCGCGTCACAGGCCTCAATCATGCGCGCCGACAGATTGGCGTGTGGATCGATGACGCAAATAATCGGCAACTGCGGACCGACCCGTTGGCGCAACTGAGTCAACCAAAAGCCGTCCAGGTCGCGGTAATCGCTGCCCTCGCCGGCGTTGGCCCCGTGCGGCGACACCAACAGGCCGTCGAGTGGTCCGGCCTGTTCCAGGGCTTCGAACATCAGCCGGATCAATTCCTCACAAGTTTCTTTGGTGATGGTCCCCGACGGCGGCGTGGAGGAGTGGAAGATGGGCACGGCTTCCATATCAGCTGCGGCCAGGCCCTCAAAGAATCCGCTGATCTGGTGCAGGCCCCCCTCATATTCAAGGCGCACTTCTTCGCCTGTTAGCAAGCTGTCGCGCCGGAAAAGGTCAAGGGTCGTCGGTGTGATGGCAAAGGTGTTTGATTCGTGTATAAGAGATAGAATTCCTATTCGCATAATTTCCCGTAGGGTGATGATAGTGTCGTTATTGGGCTAATCTTCGGAACCGAGAGCGTACAGCCGAAGCTTGCTGGGCGGAGGGATTTCGTCTCGCGGCTGATCCCGGTTGGTGCGGAGTGTTTCCCAACGCAGCAGATACCGATCGACTCCAGGTTCGACGGCCGCGTCATCGGTGACGTGGCCGCTCGCGGTCCTGACTGTCATCCCTGGATAGTCGAGCTCGGCCCGTGACAGCGCTGGGGACAATTCGGGACGTGACTCGGGATAGGCGCCGACCACTTCAAGCGACACCTCGTCCAGTTTCCAGATCCCCGTCCCCTCCTTGATGTGCCACCAGTTCATGCTCAACAAACCGTCTTCGCTGACTTTCGCCTCACCCAGCCGAATTTCCGCGCCTATCGACCCATTGCCGCTAAATGCCCAACGATAGTCCCAATCGCTCAGCTTGTAGATCGCCCATAGGCCCTCTTCGAGCCGGGCGGCGTAGGCCTGTGTGTTCCCGTTGTTGTCGTGTTTATGGTAACTAACGATCGGGCGGTTCGCAGCATCGAACCCCAACGACTGGGACATATTGATGAGCCCGCCCCCGGCCGGAACCGGATCGACGATTGAGGGGGTCGCCCGAACCGTAATTGGAAGCGGCAATACATGGCCGTCCCCCGCCTCCCACGTCACGAGATCCCGACTCCTCGCATAGGAAATGTCGTGATTACTTGCGCAGTCCGGCGTATCTCTCCACATCCACACCATATGGTACTGGCCGTCCGGCCCCAGCTCGGGCATCCGCGCGTACGCATTCATCGCGTCCATGCCGTCGAGGATTGGCACGTCTACTAGACGACGCCACGACGCGCTCGTTTCGTCATACTGATTGTAGTAGTCGACGCCGTTTCCGCTCGCACCGTCCCTGAACCTGAACACCAATTCCCTGTTGGGCCCTCCGATGAACACGGGATAGGTGCAGCGATCTTCATTCTCCCCGACCATGTAGTCCACTCGCTCGAAACTGCTGACATCGAGCGGCTTCGTTGTGCGAAAGTAGATCAGGGGGTCTACGTGCATGTTGCCGGACAGATGGATCTGGTCGTCCCGATCAATGGCCATAGTGACGCTATTGTGGCTGTCCCACGCGATGTCGGTCGAGAGCCGCTCTCTGGCCGGGAGCCATTTTCCTTCGAGCCGATGGAGGTTGAATTTGGTCTCGCCCAATTGGCGTTGGCCAACAGTCATTTTGCGTTCGGCGTCGTAGAACGCGATAAACTGGCGCCCTTTGTGGGTCAGTAGATCGAATCGCACGGGATGTCCGGACCAAACGGTTGAAATCAGGATATTGTTCAGAATCTTCATGCTAAAGATTTCTTTCGCTATTGGATCTCGCTATACGGGCCTGGGGGCGTATAAAAAGCGGCACCACCGAAGACCATGTCCGAGTAACGCCCCCCTGGCACATCCGGCGGATTAGGTAACTGATACCGGTCGAGCAAGTCCTCCTGCAGACCGAGGCCAAGGCCGCTGTCAGGACTGAGCTCAATCGATCCGTCATCCACCGCCAATCGCGGCTCAACCAGAGCCTCAATGAAAGGATTTCCCGTTTGATCCATTTCAACGGTTATGCCGTCGTATGTAGCAACAATCTGAGCATTGGCGTTTATGGCCACAGCGTCATTCCATGTATGGGGTGCAACGCGCAAGCCTGCATCAGTTGCCATCTTGGCTACGGTATTCGCTTCACTGATACCTCCCGCCCGGGCCACGTCACACTGTATGATATCGACGGCACCGGCGCGAATTAACTCGCGAAAACCGGACACGCCGAATTCGTTTTCTCCGGCGGTTATCGGTACGGATATGCGTTTACGCAACGCGACATAAATGTCCAGATCGTCCGGGCGAAACGGTTCCTCGAACCAGAATACACGGCATTCTTCCAGGACTTTGCTCATTCGCAGTGCCAAATCCACATGCAAACGCATACCGGCATCGACCATAATATCCGTATCCGATCCCACTGCGTTACGCACTGCGCGTACGGCTGCGTAGTCATGGGCTTCTCCCATGCCAAGGCGCATTTTTACTCGCCTAAACCGCTTGTCGACATGTCGGCGCGCTTCCTCGGTTAGGGCATCAAGGTCTTCGTTCCAAAGCAATGCACTCGCATAAGCTGACACCGCGTTTGCGGCATCAGCGTTTAATAGTTTTCGCACGGGTTGCCCCGTTGATTTCCCGAGTATGTCCCAGAGGGCTATGTCGATACCGCCTATCGCCGTTATCGCAATGCCCTTACGACCGTACCAGAGGGTCATATCATCCATTTGCCGCCAACGTGCTGCAATATCACATGGATCGGTGCCGATCAAAATAGGTGCAAGCTGCCCAGCGATGATTTCATGCAACATACCGGGATGCGAGTAGCAGCTGCCGATTCCAGTAATACCTGTGTCCGTATGTACTCGAATCAGACAGGTCAAGCGCCCCGTGCACAAGCCACCGCCATAGCGAAACTGACTAGCTTCCGGATACAGGTAATACAGGTGAATATCTTCAATTGCGGTAATTTTCATGGGACCTTTTCCAATAGGTGACAGGCCGCTTTCTCCGACTTCCGTTATGTAGGCGATGTATGGGGATAATATAAAGAGTCTTTTAGGGGCTTGGTCAAGCGTTGTGGGTGTGGTTGGTGTGCCTCGTGGCGATAATATAAAGGGGTTTTTACAGGGCAAAAGCCGCGCTCCTTGCACGAGAGAACGCCACCTTGCGGTAGGCTACATCGATTTGGAACGCTTTTTGCATTTTGTGGTTTTATGACGGCAAAGGCATCGATGCGTCGGCGACCGGCGCTGTGGACTGTGCTCGGTTTTGGACTGGGCATCGCACTGGGGCGGATGGTGGATTTTTCTCTGGAGTCGGTGGCGGTGGCCTGTGCGATGGCGTGGTTGTGCGCGGGGATGATGCTGAACAGGGATGCGCGTTGGGCATTGGGGCTTGTGGTGGTATTGATGTGGGTATTGCGTTACCAGGTCGATACAGCGCTGTCCCCTTTGCCGCACATGCTCGGGCTCGGGGTCTTTGGGCAGCGCGGTATGGTCAGCGGGCGGATCGTCGAGGAACCAGAGCGCGGCAATGATCGGGTGCGGTTTGTTGTGGCGTTGGAAAAGGTGGAGATCGACAGCGCGATCTATCACTAGACCGGGCAGGCGCTGGTGACGATGAAGGTGAAGGTGCCGGGATTTCGTGCCGGCTACGGCGACCGCATCCGGCGCGCAATCCGGGGGCGTTCGACCACTGGGCTTTCCTGGCGCAGCAAGATATCTACAGCACGCTCTATATCGGCAAGACGGAGCAGGTGGTGGCGATAGAGCGCTTGCCAGGATATTGGCTCGATGAGCAGTTGCTTCTGCCGGTCAGAGGCGCGGTGCGCGAGGTCATCGAGCGCAATCTTGCCGGCGCGCCGGCCGGGTTGTTGTTGGGGGAGAAGCGGCGGATTCCAGAAGAAGTGCGTGAGGCCTTTCGCGGCACGGGGTTGGCGCACGCACTGGTGGTTAGCGGTTTGCACGTGGGCTTGGTAGCCGGGTTTTTCTTTTTTGGCTTCCGCTTTTTTCGGCTTTCCGATCGAGGCAGTTCGGCGGCGACGATTGTGGTGCTCGTGCTCTACGCCCTGTTGACCGATACGCAGGTCCCGGTGGTGGCGCCGCTATTGGCGGTGGTGTTGGGCCTCGGGGTTTGGCGGCGTTGACGGGGTGGACCCTTCCCTGGGTGGCGATGTTGTTTAACGCGGCCAATTATCTGGTGATTATGACGCTGTTTGAATTGGTCGAGTTGTTGGCCGCGCTGCCCTTCGCCGCGGTGGAGGTGCCGCGACCGGGGCGTCTTTCTCGTCTGTTGTGCGATACTCTGCTTGCTTGGGCCGCGATTGCCCGATAGTCAACAGGCGCAGAAGGCGGCCGTGTTTGTCGTGTTGCCCGGATTAAATGTCTCGGTATGGACTTATGCGCTGCGTCCCCGAGACCTGGATATCTACTTTCTCGATGTTGGTCAGGGTGATGCGGCTTTTTTGCGCTTTCCAAACTGTAAGACAATGGTCGTTGACGGTGGCGAACGCAGCGAGCGCTTTGACTATGGCGCGCGGGTATTGGTGCCTTTTTTGCGGCATATGGGCATCGGGCGGGTTGATGTGGTGGTCGCTTCGCATCCACATAACGACCATATCGGCGGTTTAGTGGCGCTTTTGCAACAGGTCGAGGTGGGGCATTGCGTTGACGGCGGGCAACGCTATGACTCATGGACGGCGCGGCGGATCAGGGAGTTGGTCGCCGAGCGGGGTGTGTGATATCACCGGGTCGCTGCAGGTGATAGTCTTGTAGGTTTGGGCGGGGTCGGTGGATTGATCTTGCACCCCAACGAGGAATTTGTCGACGCGTCCGGTGTGTCGGCGGCCGGCCTCAATAATGGCTCGGTGGCATTTCGCCTAGAGCATGGGGAGGTGAATATGCTGTTTACCGGGGATTTGGAGGAGGAGACCGACGGGGCGATTTTGGCTTGGGGACCATGGCTCGCGCACCTCTTCCCAGCCGCACTTTGTCGAGGCGGTGAGCCCGACGCTGGCCATTATGTCGCTGGGGTTTGAGAATAAGTTCAAGCACCCGGCGCCCGAGGTGGTCGCGCGCTATATGGAACACGGCGCGCGGGTGTTGCGGACCGATTGCACGGGGGCGGTCAGGGTGCGGATCGACGGGATAAGTGTGGCTGTGGAGGCGATGATCGAGTGAGCCGCTTTTATTTTTCCCACCACAGGTCGGGTTGTTCAATAAAAGTCCGCACGCGGTCGAGGAAGCGGGCGGCCGGACCGCCGTCGAGTATGCGGTGGTCAAAGGTTAGGCTCAAGGCCATAAGCGCGCGCGGCACGACCTGGCCCTGAAATACGGCCGGTTTTTCGACGATGCGGCCGAGGCCGAGGATCGCGGCTTGCGGCAGGTTGATAATCGGGGTGAAGGCGTCGATGCCGTACATGCCGAGATTGCTGATGGTAAAAGTGCCGTCTTGTAGGGCGTCGGGGCCGAGCGTATGGCGCCGGGCCTTAAGGGCGAGGGCGCGCGCTTCGGTGGCGATTTGGGCTAAGCTCTTACTGTCCGCATCGCGGATAACCGGGACCAATAAACCGCCTTCGGTATCGACGGCGAGGCCGAGATGGACCGACTCGTATTGGTGTGGTGCGCCGTTTTGCCAAGAGGCGTTTAGTGCCGGATGTTCGCCGAGGGCGAGGGCGGTGAGCTTGGCGATCATATGGTTGTAGGTGGGTGCGTCGGTGCCTTGGCTGGCTTTGAATCCTGCACGCAAATCGACCAGGCCGGTCGCGTCGGCTTCGGTGGTCAGGGTGACGGCGGCGGTTTCGTTTTGGCTCTGCCAGAGACGATTGGCGATCAATTCGCGGATATGTCCGGTCGAACCGGGCGGTTGCGCTGTAACTGCGCGGATATCGCGTTCGATGATGCGCCCGGTTTGCCCGCTGCCCTTGATATGATGCCAAGAGATATTGAGTTCGTTGGCGATGCGGCGGGCGCGCGGGCTAATGGTTGGATTGCCCTTTGTCGAGGGTGGTTTTGCCGCCGGTGTCGGCTGATTATGGAGCGTCGCCGGAACGGGGATCGGGCTCGCCGGATCCCCAGATGCCGATGCCCGCTCTGTCGGCATTTCCTCGCCGGTTTGCAACAGATAGCCCAACAATGTGCCAACCGGCACGGTGTCGCCGGGTTGCGGCGCGCCGGGGGGGATGCATAGAATCCCGCTGGAGAAGGTTTCGATCTCGTTGAGTGCCTTGTCGCTTTCCACGGTAAAGAGTATTTCACCCGTCTCGACCTGTTCGCCTTCGGTTTTTAGCCACTCAACGAGTGTGCCTTCCTCCATCGTCCACCCCAAGCGGGGCATCGCAATTTCTTCGGCCATGTTATTGCTCCTATTCGACGATCAGGTCGCGGATGGCCCGTTCGACATCTTCTTTTTTGGGCGCGACGGCGGCTTCCAGAGGTGCGCTATAGGGCGTTGGTACATGCAGGCCGTTGAGGCGGCGCACGGGCGCGTCGAGGTCGTCGAAACCGCGATCCACCACCTGGGCGGCTATTTCCGCGCCGATGCCGCAGGGGGCGAAGGTTTCGTCGATTATCAACAGGCGGCCGGTGCGATGGACCGATTCGAGTATCGTTTCTATGTCGAGCGGCGCGGTGGTGCGCGGGTCGATGACTTCGAGCGAAATGCCTTCGAGGGCCAGGGTTTCGGCGACATCGAGTGCGATCGATACCATCGTGGTCAACGCCACGACGGTGAGGTGTTCACCCTGACGGCGGACGGCGGCTTGGCCGAAGGGGATGGCGTAGTCATCCTCGGGGACTTCGCCGCGGGTGTTGAGCAGGGACTTGTGTTCCAAGAAGAGCACTGGGTCGTCACTTTGCAGTGCGGTCTTGAACAGGCCCTTGGCGTCATAGGGGGTGGTGGGCAGCACGACCCGAAAGCCGGGTAAATGGGTGAAGACCGGATAATAACTGCCCGAGTGGTGGGTCGCCGCCGCGCCACCGACGCCGATACAGCCGCGCAAGACGATGGGCATTTTCAACCGGCCGCTGCTCATATACTGCATTTTGGCGATCTGGTTGACCAACTCGCCGAACGAGTCGAGAATAAAATCGAGGAACATGAAATCGATTACCGGGCGTGTGCCGGTCATGGCGGCCCCGGCGCAGAGGCCGACAAAACCACGTTCGCAGATCGGTACGTCGCGCAGTCGTTCGGGGCCGTATAAATCATAGAGACCAGTGGTAGTGTTGAAGTTGCCGCCGCGCTCGCCGATGCCCTGACCAAAGACGAAGATCGTATCGTCGCGCGCCATTTCTTCGCTTAGGGCTTCGCGAGCCGCTTCGGTATAGGTGAGTTCAGGCATGGGCGGCACTGCTTTCGTTGTAAGTGTGTTCGGTGACGGTGGCGGGGTCTGGCCACGGGCTGTCGTGGGCGAATTTCAGTGCCTCGGCGACTAGCATGGTAACTTCCTTGTCGATGGCGTCGATTTCACTTTGTTCGGCCCGCTTGCCGCTTGTCAGGCGATCAACGTAGGTCGTGATGGGGTCGCGTTTTTTCCAGGCCTCGATTTCTTCGAGTGCGCGGTAGCCGCCGTCGCGCATACCCTCGGCGTGTGGGCGGGTGCGGTAAGTTTTGCATTCGATAAGGGTGGGTCCGCCGCCGCTGCGGGCGCGTTGCAAGGCCTCGCCGGCTGTCTGGTAGACGAGGTCGACGTCATTGCCGTCAATGGCGATACCGGGCAGGCCGTAGGCGGCGGCGCGATTGGCGACCTCGGGATTGCGGGTGGTGTCGGCGAAGGCTACCTCGGTGGCGAACTGGTTGTTTTCGCAGACGAAGAGCACTGGCAACCCCCAGTTGGTGGCCAAATTAATGCCCTCGTGGAAGGCACCATTGGCTACGGCGCCGTCGCCGAAGAAGGCGACGCCGACTTGTTCGCAGCGGAGTAGTTTGAAGGAATACCCGGCGCCGGCAGCTTGCAGGATGCAGGGCGCGACGATGCCGCTAGTGCCCATCATACCGACTTCGGGAGAAAAGAGGTGCATTGAACCGCCGCGGCCTTGCGAGCATCCGGTGGCTTTGCCGAAGAGTTCGGCGATAAGTTGGTTGGGGGGCACGCCTTTGGCAAGGGCGTGCCCGTGCCCGCGGTGGGTGCTGAAGACGGCGTCATCATGGCTTAGATGCGCGCAGACGCCGGTGGCGATAGCCTCTTCGCCGACATAGGTGTGGCAGGCGCCGGGGATGAGTCCGGCCTGGTAGGATTTGGCGAGTTGTTCTTCGCAGCGGCGAATGGTGAGCATTTGACGGTATAGGGCCAGGGATGCGTCGTGGTCGGGTAGTGCGGAAGTTACCATGTGGAATTTGCTCCCTTTAAAACTTGGCGAATTGCTCGGTGTCGTATGGAGCCATAGTCGAGTGAGGTATGACATTTTTATTAACGATGTTTTCGGGCGGCGGCAGCATGTCGTTTAGCACGGCCACCGCATTTTCGATTCCGGTACGGGCGGCGTCTTCAGAAGCTTGCACGGAAAGGCCTGCTACATGCGGGGTTAGAATGGCATTTTTGACGTTGAGCAGCGGGCCTTGCGGTGGCTCGGGGTCTGGCGCGAAGATGTTGATGTCTTCGAAAGTATCGATGCCAGCGCCGGCGAGGTGATCTGTCGCGAGGGCGTGTGCAAGGGCGTATTCGTCGACGAGCGCGCCGCGCGAGGTATTGATCAGATATGCGCCAGGCTTCATTTTGGCCAGCGCGGCCTCGTCGATCAGGTGGCGTGTTTCAGGGGTCAGAGGCAGTTGCAGGGAGACGAAGTCCGATTGTGCGAGTAGCGTGTCGAGATCGACCATCTCTACCTCGAGGTCGGAGTCGACGGGCGCGGCCATGTTTTTGCGGGTGGCCAGGATTTTAAAACCGAAGGGGACTGCGCGGCGGGCGACGGCGGGACCGGTGGCGCCGAAGCCGATAATGCCGAGCGTTTTGCCCGCCAGGCGTTGTAGTAGCACGCCCTCATTGTGCGCTTGGCCGTATGCACCTGTGCGCATATGGAGGTCCATCGCGGGCAGCCTGCGCGTCAGCGCGAGCAGCATCGCCATGATATGGTCGGCCATCTCCGCGACGCAGAAGTAAGGTGAGTTGCTGACGATAATACCGCGCTTAGTCGCGGCATCGACGTCGATTTTATCGGTGCCATTGCCGAGGCGCGAAATTAGGCGGCAGCGCTTGAGTTGGGCGATGACCTCACTCGGCAGGGCGGTGGCGACGACGAAGAGTATATCGCAGTCGGCGGCGTGCGTTAGGATGTCGCTCGGGGCGTTGGCCTCGATTTGCACGGCCTCGAGGCCGTAGTGGCGCAGCCAATAGGCCTCGGCGGGTTGCGCCGGGTTCGTAATCGCATTCAGGCGGATGAGGCGCAATGGCAGATTTTCGTTCGCTGCGGCCATGGCGGCGAATATAGGGAATGCGCGCTAAACCGCCAAGGCTGAATTTCCCATGTGCTATTGTGGAATTTTTAGCACTAAGTTTTGTTGAAACGGAATATAATGCCGGTGAATTGCATAGCTTGCGGATGTGTTAGAGGGAAAGCGCTCGTGGCACGGGGTTTGCATTAGCATAGATAACAAAAGCAGCCTGAACGCACAGAAGAATACCTCGATGGAAGTTTCTCCATACTTAGATATGGAACTTCGACACACTAATAATCGGTATTCTGGTGGGTTGGCTGCTTTTTTTATTCTATCGCCCCAGCCGTTTCAGCGAGTGCTCGCGGATCGCGTCGGCGGCCTCGTTCCAGAAGGGGGCCAGTTGGTGGGTGTTGGCCGAACCGTTCTTTTTGCTGCAGAAGGAGAAGCTCTCCTGCAGCAGGCGGACCTTAGATCCCCAATGCGAGAGTTCAAGCGTCGTCTCGATACAAGGCTTGAGGTCTAGATTGGAGCCGGAAAAGCTGAAGTTGTCGACACCTACCCGCAGGTGGTAATCGGGTACGACAAGGGCATTGGACTCGCGTTCGCGCACCGCCCAGAGGATGGCTTCGGATTCGGGCAGCCTGCGGACCATCGCCGGAATGATGAAGCGCTGGACCTCACGCACTTGCTCGCGGACGAAGGCCTCGTCCTCAGTTTCGAAAAATAAAAAGAGCGGGTCGAGGGCGACTTCGAAGCGATTGGTGTGCCCGCCGACGAGGAACCCGATGGGTTTTATTTCTCGTTCTTTTTGCTCGCCGTTTACGACATGCGCCCATTCGAGGCTTTTGAGGATATAGGAGCGGCTCTGAAAGAAGGGGACTTTGGCTTTGCGCGCGGCCTTCTTTACGCCCTTTTCAAGCAGGATGTTGTTTTTGTTGATGAGCACCTTGCGGCCCTCTTTTACCAAATAGCCGATTAATTTGCTTGTGCGTTCGGGGGTGATATCCGGACTGCCCTGCAAGAGCAGAGCTGCCCAGGCGTCGCTTTCATTTTCGCGTTGGGCTTCGAGCGAATCGAGCAGGGCGATGAGACTAGGACGCAGTTCGGCCGGGTCGATGCCGCTTTGCTCACTGATCTGTTTTAAGATGTCGTGCGAGTATATGGGGTCTTGCTGGGCGAACTGTTGCTGAAGCGTGGCGTAAAGCGCGCTGTGCAACGGGACGCGATCCTGCGCGAGACAGGGGATGGACGACAGCAGAGCGATAACGAAAAAAATCATAGTGGCCTTTTATCTCAGATAGAAATCCGGCGGTCAATTCGTCGTATACATAAGACGGCTGATCCGATGAAATGGCTAACTTCGCGCTCGTTCCTCAAAGATCGATCCAGTAGCGCAGTTTGTCGATGGGGTGTGAGGATTTGCGCCCCTCGGCGCGAAAGGTGTGGGCCGTCATGCTCATGGCGCTCTCGAATCGGCCGCCATTGTGTTCGATGATCTTGCGCGAACTGGTATTGTCTGAATCGCAGGTGACTAGGACTCGTTTGAGCTCCATGATGCGCGCGGCATCGAGTGTCAGCGCAAGGATGGTCTTGCCGTAGCCCAGGCGGCGCTGGGAAGGGCGGATGCTATAGCCGATATGGCCGCCATAGGTCAACAGATACGGTGTGCAAAGGTCGGGTCTTATCGAGGATTGGCCGATATATTCACCGTCGTCGACGAGCCAGAACACGCGGTCGGCGTATTGGGCTCCGGATTGCTCGACATCGGCAAGAGCTTGCAGGTCTAGGACGAATTGCGGGAATTTATCGTTCAGAGTGCCGATGGTATAACCGAGACACAAGGTATACGTCGAGTCGAGGCGGCCTTCGGTGAGGAATTCGGCAACACCGGCGAGAACGCTTTCTCTCTATTCGATGGATGGGGTAATGAGGCTCGACATGAATGCATCTGCTGTAGGCGTTGCCGCATCTTCACAGATGCGGGATGGCGTGCAAAATACTGTGTGGTAAAGCGGCTGTCAACTTGGTAAATCGGCAATAATAAGATGCCCCAAGCGGTCGGGGCATCTTATTATTGCCGTAGACAGGTGCCCATTGCGAGAATTCGGAGCGGTTGGTGACGCGCACCGGATCGCAGCAAGCGCCTAAGAGCAATGCAAGTAAGAAGGCGAGAAGCCCGGTTATTTTACGTCGTAGCGCAGGAAGGACAGATACGCGCCCATAAAGAAGAGAATGTTCCACATGCCCAAAAAGAGGATGTCGATCCAGGCGATTCGGTCGCCGAGGACCGATTCTTCAAAAATGAATTTGGGATAGCCTTCGATGGTGCGATTGTCCTCATCGTTGAGACTGGCGTCAATACGGGTTTGGAAGCCGAAGGTGGTGATCTCGCGGCGGTATTCGGCCAATAGTTTCAGGAAGCGGTTGCGGTCGGCAATGCCGGTACCGGCCAAGTCGGAGGCGGCGTAAGCGAAGGAAGAAAGCGGCGAGATTCGCGACAGATACTGGCCTAGGCGAATCTGACCGTCGAGTTGTTTGAGGAACTGGTCGTTGATCTTGTCCTGATGGTCGATTAGTCGCAATCGCTGGATCCGGCGCATCAACGGCCAGGTAGACCATCTGATGTTGTCGGGGGCCTCTTGATTTTTTTCTTCCCATTCGTTCCACCGTTTTTGGAAGCGCTTTTCCTCTTCGTGCTCGATTTGGTACTTCTCCCTATCGATAAGGACGAAGTCGCGCACGGGGTGGATTTGGGACGCGATATAGGGTGTGGTGTTGGGCACGACGAGCACGACGAGGACCCAGACCATCAGCAGGACGGTGATCGAGGTCGAGGCCAATTGCGTGCGCGCGGAAACGAAGATGCCCAACGAATAAATCGCGGCCAGGTAGAGCAGGGCGCAGAGCATGATCAGGCCAAGGGCGCCCCAGTGTTGGGGCCGCAATTCGACGGTGGGGAAGAGCACGACAACGACGAGACCGCAGAGTACGGAGACCAAGAACGGGGCGATCAGTGCGACATAGCCGCCGATCCATTTGGCCAACAGCACCAGGTCGCGCGGTACGCTATAGGACATGAGCAGCTTGAGCGTGCCGAGTTCTTTTTCGCCGGATATAGCGTCATAACTGAAGGCGATGGCCAACAGGCTCATGACTACGCCAATAAAAAATAGCAGGTCGATCGGTGGGAAGAGGAAGATTACGGGGTTGCCCTCGTAGCCGGCCTCGAATTGTGGTTCGGACTGCGAGTTGACGGTGGCGGTGGTGGTCAATTCCTGGTCGAGCCCTTTGAAGAAGATCTGTATCGGGTTGAGCGGTTTGTCGATCTTAATGCCGCCGTCGACTAGGTCGTTGCTTTCCTCGATCTGATTTTTGTTCAGGACGATATTGGTGCGATAGTCGGCCTGGGCCTCTTTGTAGTCATTGGTCAGGACCCAAGTGCTGGAAAGCACGACGACGAGACAGATGATACTGGCCATGGCGAAACGCAAGCTGAGCAGTTGTTCTAAGAGTTCCTTGCGGACGAGCAGGAAAAACATCGGCAGTCTCCGTTTAGGTCACGTCGTAGCGCAGGAAAAATAGATAAGAGAGCATAAAAAATAGCACGTTGAAAACCAGCAACAGCAGAATGTCCATCAGCGCCGCTTCGATCGCGTCGTCGAGGCGTTGATGGTGCATCTTAAACGTCGGCAGTGTGTCTGCCTGGAGCCAGTTTTCGTCGGGGTATTTCTCGTCGTTGTTGTGATAGGTGTCGTCCCACTCGTTAGCCCAGGTGCCGAACTCATCCTCGAAGCGGTTGTAGCCGCGTTTAAAACTGGTAAAGAGCCCGATGCCGGTATGGGCCAGGTCGGTGGTGGCGTAGGTGAAACTAGCGGAAGGCGAGATGCGCGAGAGATTCTTGCTCAGCTCGATCTGGGCCTTCAGTTTGTCCTGGTAGAACTGGTCGAGTTTTTTTTTGCGGTTGTCGCCTTCCTGTTCGATCTTTTCGCGCATATCCTCGGCCTTCTTGCCATAGGACAGCATTTGGCGGTTGACCCGCTGCAAGCGAATTTCGGTTTCGCGGTCGACGGCGCCTTTTTCGGCTTGGATCTTTTGTGTGGTCGGCACCGGTGAGGTGATTTTGGCGATCACCGGGGCGAGGTTGGGGATGACGAGAATCCACGAGATCCAAACGAAGAGCGAGACCAGCAAGGCGGTGGAGGCATTGTGGGTCAGCGTCGAGATCATGATACCGAGCGCGGAAAATAGCGACACGTAGAGCATGGAGACGAGCACAATCCATAATACCCGGTCGAGCGTCTCTCCTTCGAGTTCGATGGTGCCGGTGATATAGACGTAGGTGATACCGGCCAAGAGCGCGACGAGGAAGGGGATGGCGAGGGAAAGGTAGCCGCCGATCCACTTGGACAGTAGTACGAGGTCGCGCGGAACGGAATTGGCTAGCAGCAGTTTGAGTGTGCCCCTTTCTTTTTCACCGCAGATGGTGTCAAAGACGAAGAGCAGTGAGAGCAGCGAGACGATGATATTGACGATGTAGCCGTAGTCCGGTGTAGCAAAGAGCGTGAATAGCGGGTTGCGATAGAAATTTTCGTCGATCTTGCGCGAGTTGGTGAGCGAGGTATTGACCTGGCTAGGCAGATTCTCGTCGAGGCCCTGGACGAAAATGCCCAAAGGTTGCGGGGCGCGGTCTCCGTATACACCACCGCCGCCGAGGAGGATCTCGTGGAACTGCTCGTCTTGGTCTTCGGCTCCCTTAAGGGAGAGAATCTGGTCGCGATGGGCTGATTTGCTGGCCTCGTGCGTGCGCAGGCGAGTTTGGTGATCGCTGGTTAGGAACATGATGCTGATCAGAATAAGGCCAAAGAACAACACCAACACGACCACAAAGCGAAAACTGAGCACATTGTTGATGATTTCCTTGCGGATCAGCGCAAAGAGCATAGGTCGTGTCCCTTATTTAGAAGCCGAATCGGCCCAGTGGCTGGCTACAAGTCGGGCGGACGAGGTCGTTTATACGGCTTCTTCTGTGGCTTGCGAGACATACTGGACATAGAGCGCTTCCAAGTCCTGCTGTTGCAACTCCTCGCGGGTCAACAACTGCACCAGCGTGCCAGCCACCATGATGCCCACCCGGTCTGCGATCTCCTTGGCGCGAAAAATGTCGTGCGTCGTCATCCAGATCGCCTTGTTTTCCGCGCGCAGCTCATTTAAAAGCTGCAAAAACTCCGCCCCTGACTTGGGGTCAAGACCGGACGTCGGCTCGTCAAGCAGGATCACCTCGGCGTCCTTCATGATCGCGATGGCGATGCCCAGCTTCTGCCGCATGCCCTTGGAAAAACCCTTCACCCGTCTGTTAAACGCGTCGTCCTGCAGCCCCACGCGCTTGAGCACCTGTTTGTAGTCTTGGTCCGTAGCGTCCTTGACTCCGCCGAGCTTGGTGAAAAAATCCAGATTCTGCCGGGCGGTGAAATTGCCATAGAGCATCACATTTTCCGAGACATAGGCCACGTGCTTTTTGGCCTCCAATGGGTCCCGGGTTACGTCGATGCCGCAGATTTTGACGGTGCCTCGCGTCGGGTCGGTAAAACCCAACGAGACCATCAGCGTAGTCGTCTTGCCCGCGCCATTAGCGCCGAGCATACAGAATATTTCGCCCGGCTGGATCGTCAAGCTCAGGCTTTTGACGGCTTTGAGGTCGCCGTAGTGTTTTTCCAATCCTTCTATTTCGAGCATGATCCCCTCCCTTTATCAATATATAACTTGTTATTCATCTACTCTAAGGTCTATGAAATGCGCCAAGAAGAAATTGAATCGCAAGAGCTGGCACAAGTAAATAAAAACCGGACGCGTCCGAATCCACTTGTATGGGACGTCGGTGCCAAAAAGGCCGCATCCCAGATGCTCTCGCTATTAGGCGAGCCACCTCGATGTGATATTAGTCAAAACAAGACCTCCTTTTTTAAGGGGGAGGCCCCGGTAAACCCAGCGCCCGTCAGACTAATCGATCAGCATTGGACCCATTTTCCCGACATTTTTATTACGATACGGATGCACACCAGCTTCTGCGCGTAGGCATTTTCCTTCAATTTTCGCGCCTCTTTTCGGGCGTGTTTATCGTGGTCGCCAAACTAGTAATAATCATTTGCCCAATCAATGCCAACTTGAAATCTGTGGGCGCTCTACCCTCACGCAGATGTGAACTCCCCCTTTTAGTGGCAGTCTAAATTAGAGTTTTCCAGTAATTGAAGAGCCATCGCATATTCGAATGGCGTGAGGTCATCGAGTGCATCATGAGGACGCTCTTCGTTGTATCGGTCCATCCACTCTTCGGTGATAGCGCGCACTTCGGATAAGGTTTTAAAGAGATACTTATTCAGTATCTCAGCTCGATAGGTACGATTGAATCGTTCAACATAGGAATTTTGCATGGGCCTGCCGGGCTGACTAAATCCCAGATCGATCGCATGCTCTTCGGCCCAGTCGGCCAAGGTGTTTGAGATAATTTCGGAACTATTGACCATGCGCAGCTTACTCGAATACCCTCGCCAGGGGACGACTCGGTCCAAGACACGTGTTACCCCGCTCGGCCGACAAGCCCACATCTATTTCTATGGCCAATACTTCCCGACTAAAGTCATCGACGACATTGAACGTCCTAAAACGCCGCCCGCAGAACAAACTATCACACATAAAATCGATAGACCAGCAGCCACAAATCTTATCGGGTAGGGCCAGTTGAATCGGATAGCGATTCGAAAGTCGTTTTTTACCATGGCGCCGCTTATTCAAATTCTGCCGGCAATAGATACGGTGGACCCGCTTGTGATTCCATCGATGGCACCAGCGACGGGGGATCTTGAATAACTTGCTAAAGCCATACACTGGATATTTTTTCGACCGCTTGCTGCAAACCGGCTATGACGGCATCGTCCCGTGCGGTTTTAGGCGGGTATCGATAAACCGAATCACGAACGCCAACAACACGACAGGCCCGTCGAAGGTTCACCGGATACGCCGTCTTCGCGAAATCGACGAGCTCTCGTCGTACGGCTGGCTTTACTTTTTTTAACAATATCCTTCAGGATCTTGTGGTCCAGGCTGAGGGCGGCATACATCTGTTTCAATCGCCGATTTTACTCTTCTAACTCTTTGAGCCGTTTGATCTCGGTCGCTTCCATACTGTCGTATTTACTCTTCCAACTGCAATATGTCACTTCGGCAATGCCGCATTCTCGGCAAACCGCTTTGATCGTGCGGCCCCCTTCTACCTCTTTTAATACCTTTAATAATTTGGCTGTCGCTGTAGCGTGTTTTTTTCATCCGTCATTCTCCTTTGGGCTTAATATAAACGGGGTAGCTCTACGATGACATACCTCTAATTTTGGAGATGTTTACACAGGGCCAGATGGCTTTCCCACTTGGAAATGCGCAAAGTTAAGGGTCACAGGATCACTGCGGAAGGAGAGATCAATGGGGGGCATTTACTCGAGTTAAATACGAAGAGTGGGGATATACATTTTGAGAAGCGGTGATTGCAGGTAATTGATGTGGAGATCCGGGAGACCTGCCTGGGAGTTATAGTTGATCAGATCGTAGTAAAAGATCCCCACTTAAACCGATCGTTTGTGGTTTGCGTGGGGGTCTTTATTTTACTGGCGCGAAAATATCCATAAAATAAAAGAGGAGATGTTGTGGGCGAGGAGATAGAGTTGCCGCGGCGGCGTTTGGGAAAGACCGATATAGAGCTGACGGTGTTTGGCGTCGGCGGGTATTTGGGATTGCTGGTGGATAAGCAGGTCAGCAAGGCCGATGGTGAGCAAGCGGCGATTTTGGCGGTGCGGCGAGCGTTGGAGTTGGGCGTGGGTTATTTTGATACCGCGCCGAGTTATGGCGGTGGTGAGGCCGAGCGGTATTTGGGTTTGGGGTTGCGCGAGTTGTCGGCGGCGGAAAGGGCCGGATTGCGGGTTTCGACGAAGGTCGGGACGCATCCGGAGAAGAGCCAATTATACGATGCCGATTCAATACGGTGGTCGCTGGAGCAGAGTTTGGCGCGCCTTTTTTGTGATGCCGTTGATATGGTTTATGTACATGATCCGGTGGAGGACGCTCACATGGATCAGATCTTGGGGCCGGATGGGGCGCTGGAGACTTTGCAGAAGTTGCGGGAAGAGGGAGTGTTACAGGCCATCGGACTGGGTGTGCGCAATCATCGTTTTTTGCGACGGGCGATAGAGTGTGGGCGTTTCGACGTGATTTTGCCCTCGTATGATTTTCATCCATTGCGCGATTCGGTGCGGCCAGTTATAGGTGCGGCAGTGGCGGCGGGAATGGGGGTGGTGAATGGCTCGCCCTATAATGCGGGCTTACTCGCCGGTCGCGATCTAGATGAGGCATTGCGTAAGAGGGGAGCACCCGAAGGGGATGTAGCGCGGGCACGGGCCCTATGTGACTGGTGTGGAGAACGGGACTTGGATCCGGGCGAGGTGGCGATGCAGTACAGCCTGCGACATTCGCCGATTACGTGCACTTTGGCGGGGCCGCGCACGGTTGCCGAGGTCGAGACGAATATAGAGCATGCGATGGCGAGTCTGCCCGAGACATTATGGGCGGAGTTGCACGATTTTGTCGAGACTCTCGGACCGGCGCCGCCTGGGGGCGAGATCTATTAACGCTGGCCTAGTTAAATTACCCTATCCTGGTTCATCTGCCATAATTGACGCGTGGCCTGGACTCCGTGCCAAGGCGACACGCGCCAGATGGCGATTTGCGTGAAAGCGCGGCGGGCCTTGCTTTGCTGGCCACAGCCGAGCCAGTATTGACCTAGTGTGTGCAGTAGGGCTGAACGTCTTTTGAGCGGTATGACCTGGGGTTCGATGGCCGCGATTCGGTCTCCAAGATACAAAGCCTGGCGCACGAATGAGGTCACTTTGTCCCTGACGCCTTCGTCGGCTCCGATCTGGTCGAGGGCGCGGCGCGAAAAGCACAGGGGGCTTTTTGTTCAGATAGGTCTGGAAGTATTTGTCAGCGAGTTGTAGCTGTAGACTGGTGCTGTCGTCGGGTATTTGTTTTGCTTTATCCACCATGAAAAACGGCCTGCCCCGCTCTTGCTCTAAACGCAGGCGAGTTTCGAAATCGACTTCTTCGGCTGAGACGTCTGTATAGGGTGCTGAAACGGTTTCTGTTTTGCGCAGGCGCAGAAGAGACCAACCGCCGTCGTCGTCGTGGCTGCCGCTGTAGATCAACTGGCCGCCGAAGGGTGTGTCACCGCCATCGGGTACTGGCTTAGAGTGTATAGCCCCTTGTTGTTTTCTGCATGGCCATTCGCGTGTCTTTGGGGGCTGAACTTTTTATGTGGCCCGCTCTGTCGCCGCGCCGCCACCACATGCTCCCGTCAGTGATAAAGGCGAACGCGTGGTCGCCCTCGATCCAACCCGGGCCGTCGCCGTCGGAGGGGATATCACGGAAGAGGGTAATGGCGTCTTTAAAATACCATTGATGCTCTTCGCCGCCTTCGATGTCGTAGACATTGACGGTGACGCGGGCGGCTAGATAAAAGGCTGTATGGTTATAGGCGAGTGAAAATTCGGCGGAGAGGTCGTCGGCGGTTACGGCGGTTGCCAGTTCTTCGTTGCTGTCGGTATGCAGGCGTGAGTAGCCGCGCGATTTGTGTGGGAGATTAGGGGCGATTTCGAGCCAGAGGGCGTTGGGCCAATCGATGAGGTCGGCGTCGATTGTGGGCGGGTGCGGGCGGCTTCCACCACGAGGTGGGGGTTGGCGTTGGTGGGGCGGGGCGAAGCGAGCAGTAGGAGTGTGATTAGTGGGAGCATGAGTTTGGCTTATGTGGTTGAAAGGCGTGTCGGAGGACATAGGCTCGATCATTCTCAGATCACATTCTGTGATCTTCCGAGGGCAGTAGGTCGCTGCGGGTATACCTTCCACAAACACTCGGCGACTTTTGTTGTTTTAAAAGTAAAGAAGGTATTTAATATCACCAACGTTAGATGAGATATACCTATAAGTATTTTCCACGTCTGTCGATTGAAGTTGACTTGATTTATCGTAAATGCTGATAGACCCAGCGTGTTCAGCCCCGCAAATATTTATAATAGGATGGAGTGAAAACCATGATCATCGACACGCATACCCATATCATGACGCTCGATACAGAGGGCTATCCCCTAGCTGACCCCAACGCGTCCTATCGACCGACGACCGACGGGGCGGCGGATTTGCTCAAGGCGGAAATGGATGGAGCGGAGGTGGATCGGGCCTTTACCATTTCGGCTGGGTTTTACGGCTGGGATAATAGTTATGCTATGCACCAGTCGCAGGGGCGGGAGTCTTGGTTGGGCGTGGGGGTGCTGGTCGATCCGGCGAGCGCCGAGGGGCCGGTGGAATTGCAGGACTTGGTGGCGGCCGGGGCCTGCGGGATACGGATTCAGCGGCATTTGTTTTATCACCGGGATTTAGATGATCCGATCAGCACGCCGCTGTGGGCGAAGGCGGGGCAATTGGGTTTGACGGTGGATGTCAACGCATCGCAAAGCGAGTACGGGGCGGTGGAGAATCGGCTCAAGGAGTTTCCTGAGACAAAATTCATTCTAGACCATTGCGGCTATGTCGCCGATACGTTATCGCCGGAAACGAATACGGTAGCGCCGGTGGTGGAGTTGGCGCGGTATAAAAATGCCTATGCCAAGCTTACTTTTCTGGAGTCGGCGAGCAGGGAGGCCTTTCCCTTTCGTGATGTGCACTGGATGGCGCGGGAAGTAATCGATGCCTTTGGGCCAGATCGCTGTATGTTCGGCAGTAATTTTCCCCAGAAGATGTATAGCCCAAAGATGAGTTATGCGCAGACGGTGGAGCTTTTTGCCGAGGCGATTGAGTTGAGCGATGAAGAGCGCGCTTGGATTTTGGGGGGGACGGCGGTAAGGTTGTGGCGGTGGGCGGAATAGCACGGAGTATTTTAGACACAAACTAACGTTTTTGACCACAGCAAAAGGACCCTGTTTGCATGCTATGGTCTTTTTGCTGTGGTTGCAGGTCCGCAAATCTCTCTTTGCAAAATTTGTAATATCGTGAACGACTTTAAACCTCCAGCTTGAGTCGGATATTCAATTCGTCCAATTGTCGTTGCGATACCGTGCCCGAAGACCGGGTGCAGCCCAAATGACAAGCGAATCGTCGAAGACCCGCAGAGCGGCTGCGATATTTGGTGGGGCTCTGTCAATATCAAGCTGCAGGAGAATTCCCTGATCATCATGGTCAGCGGGCCGTCGATTATTTTAATTCCTGCGAGCGTCTATATGTTGTTGTAGGTTTTGCCGGGTGGGATCCGCAATATCGACTCAAGATTCGCGTGATATGCGCTCGCGCTTACCACGCGCTCTTTATGCGCAATATGCTGACCCGTCCCTCCGGGGCGGAATTGGCGGATTTCGGCGAGCCGGATTTCACCATTTACAACCCCGGTCGTTTCCCCGCAAATCGCTACACGCCTGAAATGACTTCAAAGACCAGCATTTACTTGAGCTTTGAACGCAAGGAGATGGTAATTTTTGGTACTGAATACGCCGGTGAAATGAAGAAGGGTGTATTCACGGTGATGAACTACCCGATGCCCAAACGCGGCCTGTTGCCGATGCATTGCTCAGCTAACGAAGGGGCAGCGGGGGACGTAGCCCTGTTCTTTAGATTGTCGGGCGCGGGTAAGACCACGCTTTCGGCCGATCCGCAGCGGAAGTTGATCGGTGACGACGAGCACGTCTGGAGTGCAGAGGGGGTCTTCAATATCGAGGGCGGTTGTTATGCGAAGTGCATCGACTTGACGAAGGAGAAGGAGCCCGAGATTTACCACGCGATCCGCTTCGGCACGGTGTTGGACTATGTGAACTACGATGAAGAAAGCCGGCGGGTCGACTATGCCGATGATTCGATGACCGAAAATACGCGCGCCGCCCATCCGATCGAACATATTCTCAATGCGGCGATTCCGTGCATTGGCGGGCAGCCGCGCGATATTATCTTTCTTACCTGCGACGCCTTCGGCGCATTGCCGCCGGTCAGCCGGCTGCGCCGGACTAGGCGATGTTCTATTTTATGAGTGGCTATACCGCCAAAGTCGCCGGAACTGAGATGGGGGTGACATAGCCGGAGGCTACATTCTCGGCCTGTTTCGGCGCGGCCTTTATGGTCTGGCACCCGAGTAAATACCCGAGATGCTGGCTGAGAAGATCCGTGAGCACGACGCGCGGGTTTGGTTGGTCAACACCGGCTGGTCGGGCGGCCCTTATGGCGTGGGCGAGCATTCTTCGCTCAAATACACCCGGGCGATCGTCGACGCGATCCAAGCTGGGCAGTTGGACGA
>Ga0315339_1000946_pt1 | contig 29297 bp, 26 predicted proteins | sample ASW17metaG_FD_204514 | JGI IMG/M metagenome (GOLD analysis project Ga0315339, IMG submission 204514) | Ammonia-oxidizing marine archaeal communities from Pacific Ocean, United States - ASW #17 | ecosystem: Environmental > Aquatic > Marine > Oceanic | place: USA: California | collected 2016-12-05 | reverse complement strand
CCAAGCACCTGCGGGTCCCGGCAACGCGCCGATCGGACAACTCGACCCGCCGGGCCCGGCCCGATCCCGCCGCCCGAACTCATGCCTCCCGCTCTCAGAAGCGGCGGTTTAGACACGGGCTGTTAGGCTTCTGCTGAGAGCAGCCGCTCCAGCGCCAGCAGGTTCATCATCAAGCGCCGAAGTGGGTGATAGTTGTCCTGGCGAGTCGTGTGGTATTCGGGCTTGAAGCTGAATTGGCGGTCTTCACCGAGACTGTATGTCGGTAGTCCGAACCGGCGGAGGGAAAACTTTTCGTCCTGGACTTTTTGCGCGAAGTTGAAGTAGCGCGCTGCCCATTCGGCACCGGTGTGCTCGTAGATCTTCAGCGTTGACACGAGCACCTCCTGGTTGGCCCACATGCTCTTGTAGTAGAACTTCTCGCCAGTGATGCGGATCTCAGGGCGGTCCCCGGCAAGCTGCATAGGCGGCCATTCGTAACTGCCCGCGCCGACGTTGATCCACTCAGGCAGGCCGCCGTAGACGTGGTCCCAACCGATGTCGAGGTGCTGCCGAACTTGCTGCACGGCGAGATCGAACATAACCTGGTCGCCGCGGCGCAGCGCTTCGTCCATCACCATCCACAGGCATTGGCAGCAGTGGCCGAGCAGCGACTTATTCCGTTCGGCGGGAATGGGGCTGAAGTCGCGATTGCGGTATTCGTTGGTGAGGCCGATGTCGGGGTTGTGGTGCCTATGGAGAATGGCCTCGACGCAGAAGTCGGCAATCGATTGGAGTTCGCGGTCAGGGCCGCGGGCGAGGATGGGCGTGATGGTCTGGAGGGTGACCATCCAGTTGCCTTGGATGCGCGCACCGGGGTGCGGTGCGTATTTGTCCTGGAAGCCGGGCCGGTTGACGTAGGCGAACATCTTCTTGACGAGCGCGATCGCCATGTCGCGCGCTTCCTCGTCGCCGGTGGCGGTCGAGTACTGCTGTAATCCCTCGGCGAGGAAGAACATGCCGTAGACGTCCCCCTTCGAGTCATCAATGAATGGCTCGATGATCTCGCCTTCGCGCGTGAGGTTGACGGCGTAGAAACCGTCATCCTGCCTAGCGTGTTTGATCCAGAAGTCCTTGGTCTTGCGGGCGATTTCGAGGTGCTGCGAGTCGCGTCCGAGGTGGTTGTAGAGGTAGCTGTGGATGAAGATGCCGCGGCCTTGATACCAGTGATACTTGTTGTCGTTGACGCGCGTGCCATCGTAGTCCAGGGCGGTCATGAACCCGCCGAGTTCGTGGTCGATGCCGTGTCCGGCCCAGAAGGGGAGTTGCACGTCGAACAGCTCAGTGCGGTAGGCGTCGCGAAGTTGCTTGAGATTGCCGCCGCTAAGTTGGTCGCTGGGCGAGAGGTAGCGTTTCGAGACAGCGGCAGGGGCCGACTTCCGGGCAGCAAGGGCGGCGGCGCCCGTAGTAGCGGCTTTGAGGAAGTGACGGCGGTCTGGTTGGGCCATGATCGAATAGGTGGAATCTGGTCTGGAACTCATAGGATGACGCACAGGTAGAGAGGCACGCCAGTTTTTCGGTCAGGATGTTTCGGCATGAGTGTTCAGATCCGGCTTGTCATCGCGTCCGCGGCTTCGATGATTGTTGCCGCGTGTTCCCCGAGGACTGTGCCCCTAGCCGATGTCCTTCGCGTATCCGACCAACTCGTATCCATCCTCTGAACTTCGGCCGGTCTCGACAAAGCCTTGCAATTCATAGAATCGCCGTGCCGCAATTTGCACCAGGGTTGTCTGGAGAATGAGTCTGCCAAAGGCTAGCTCACGCGCCCGGCCTTCAAGCGCCACCAGCACAGCCGTGGCATACCCCGACCGCTGATGCGCCAGATGAACCCGCATCCGAAGGATCTCCGCAACGTCGCCACCACGGGGCAGCAATCCGCCCATGGCGACGATGCGGCCGTCAGCCACTCCGACCAGAAACTCACCGCCTACGTGAAGGTAGTTTGTCTCGATGTCTTTGAGGTCGCCGAAGTAGGCATCGTCCTCAAACGCCTCGGCCTCCGAAGTTGCGACCCGATGCAAACTCCAGACCTGCGCCCGGTCGGCAGGTTCAACACGGCGAAGAACCAGTCTCGCTTTCAAAGAAGCTAGAACCCCGGCGGGTCCAACGCACCTTTCAGTCTGGATACGCCGATGATCAACATTTCCAAATCGTCCGAGCCATTGTTCGCAAACGACTGCGCATCCCGGAACAACATCGGAATCACATCACCCTTACGGATGGGCGCTGTCTCATCATTCACCTGAACCGACCCCGCACCGTTCACCACGTAGTAGACTTCTTCGACTTCTTGATGAACCCGTTTACCCGTTGATGATCCGGGCGGGATCACAAGATGATCGACGTACGACCAGTCGGTCGTAAACACATCGGGCGGAAAGGTGCGCCGGTAACGCACGGTCCCCTTCCCTCCGTAGTAGCTTTCGACCGGCTTGAGCAGAGCACGGTCAAAACGCGTGTTGACAAAGATGGGTTTGGCATCCTTCGGGGCGCCCACACGGTCATCATTCGTATCGAAGTTGTCGTACTTACCCTTGACTGAACTCACCGCGATATTCATCCACTCGACCGGCTCGTCGCTCGCGTTGTAGATGGCGTGCGCCTGGCCCATCTTGCACGGCGCAGCGGCTGGACCCTTGATCGTGGACGTACGTCCATTGATCGTGAATTCGGCTTCACCGTTGAAGATGAAGTACATCTCTTCGATCGTGTGATGGAAGTGGTTGCCGATGCCTCCCTTGGGCTGCAACACGCCTCGATGCAGGAACAGAAACTTCGTACTCAACGCGGTCGCGTCAAGCAGACCCACGTAGTGCAGTTCCCCCGCGCCCTTGTGAACATTCTTCAGTTGCCGGTACTTGGCCGGATCGGTAGGCACGATCCTTTCCGCCAGCGGGTCGCGGGCGAACAAAGGCAGCGTAAGCAGTAGAAGCGAAAACAGGACTCGCATGGTCACCCCTCGGACAGGCACGATTCGACACGGGTATTGTAGTGTGAATCGCCAGGCAGCGGCCCAGGCTATGAACCGCTATTCTTCGTCGGCTTGCGCAGAACCTCCAGATAGTCCCGATACGCCGACCGCGCCGCGATAAAGTCTTGGTGATCCAATCGAAGCTCCTGCGTGATCATTCGAATCTCATTGTCTTCCGCCGTTGACACCGATTGGTCCGACGAAGATACCGCGTAGAGACAACTCAGCAGAGCTACTTTTTGCGCACGGCTCGCAATTCTGTTGAACTCCTGCGTCACCACGTAGTTTTCCGTACTTCCGAATAGCAACGCTTGCGTCTTAGCGATCTGCACCACAAGAACCGCCTGCTCTTCGGATAGGCCTCCAACGCCCTGAACGATGCTCTCCATCTCACGCGTCTCGTCTTCGCTGATACTAAGATCAGCGTGCGCAACGCGGCCTAGGACATATGCGAACGTAGCAATGTGTTTGGCTTGATCCCGATCCATGTGATTCAGTTCGTCGGAAATCTTACGAACCGTATCGGAAGCACTTGCCTGCTGCTCTTCCCACGCCTGTTTCCCGCCGATGCCGAACAATTCCAGAATACCCATCGGGCTCAGGATAGCACTCGCTTGCGGGCGGCCAGGCCTTTGCTTTGATTGTGGGTGGCGGGCACCCTGCCGTCCCACAATTGAGTTACACTCTTGGGGGGTCGTTGGCCCATTCAAACACGTAGCTCACTAGGAGACGCCATGCATCGCTCGTTACTTCTTGCAGCCTTCGTCGGTTTGCTTGCACTCGCGGCGGGACCAAATCTATTCCCAACAGCGGCCAACCACTCCTATCAGGTGGTTCACGGCTGGCCTCAATTGCCTGCCGGGTTCGCGTTAGGCCAAACCACCGGAGTCGAGGTGAACTCGCAGAACCAAGTGGTCATCTTCCATCGCGGAGCTCGCCCGATCATCATCTTCGAGGCGGCCAGCGGAAAGATGCTCGCTTCGTTCGGCGATGGGCTGTTCGGATCAGCGCACGGTCTCACGGTCGATCACGAAGATAATATCTGGGTCACCGACGGGAAGCGGCATACGATTCACAAGTTCAGCCCCGACGGCAAGCTGATGCTGACTCTCGGAGCGCTCGACGTGCCTGGTTTGGATGGTTCGCATTTCAACAAACCCACCGACGTCGTGATCGCGCCGACCGGCGATATCTATGTCGCTGACGGCTACGGCAACCGCCGCATCGTTCACCTGAACTCAAGCGGTGAGTTCATTCGCGACTGGGGAACCGAAGGAGACAAGCAAGGCCAGTTCGTTGACCCCCATGGGCTCACTCTCGACGAAGCTGGCAACGTGTATGTCGCCGATCGTGGCAACTCGCGCATTCAGATCTTCACGAAGAACGGCAAATTCATCAAGCAGTGGAAGAGCGACGAGCTTGGCAGGCCCTGGGGTCTCGACATCAATACCGACGGTTTCCTCTTCGTTGCCGATGGCGGCGACCTCAACCCGGCACCGCCCGAACGCAATCGGATACTTAAGCTCGACCTCAACGGCAAGATCCTCGAAGCCTGGGGTTCCTTCGGGAGCCAGGACGGCCAGTTCTGGTGGGCTCATGACGTCGCGGCGGGCGACGACGGCGCGGTCTACGTCACCGATGTGAACGTCGGCATGCGCGTCCAGAAATTCGTCAAACCGTAAGCCTACCGCGAACGTCGTTCCGCCCCTGGCGTTGATACAATCCGGTTGGGGATTCAGATGGCGACGCCAGCGGTCCATCTCTACACTTGGGACGACATTAAGAACCTGCCCGAAAGCGCGGGCCGGACTGAAATCGTTGACGGCGATCTGATCATATCCCCTTCACCCGGCGGCAGTCACCAACGCATCTGTACCGAACTTGGCATCGAGGTCGGCACATTCATTCGCAAGGCCAAGCTAGGCACGTTCTACTCCAGCGCCTTCCACGTTATCCTCGACATGCACGTCCACTACGAACCCGCCCTCTGCTTCGTGGTGAAAGACCGCCTTAACATCATCCAAGAGAACTACATCGACGGCCCACCCGACCTGATCATCGAAGTCATCAGCGAAGGAAACCGCACCCATGACACCGTCGTCAAGTTCGCACACTACGAAAAATACGGCGTCAAGGAATACTGGCTCATCGACCAACGTGACCGCCTGATCAGTATCTATGGACTGCGCGGAAACAAGTACGGAAAACTCGGAGCCTTCGCGCCCGGCGACTCCGTCCGCTCCGAAATTCTCGCCGGCCTCGACTTCGATCCCGCCTCCGTTCTTCTCGACCTCTAAACCGTGTCACAATGGCAACCAATGATACGCTTGCAAACTTCTCGCTGGCTGTGGGCCGGCGGGGCACTGACACTCACTTGGCTCGCCGTCTTTTCTCTCCCAACTCGTAGCGCGCCCAAACCCTACGGCATCGACAAGCGCGTCCCATGGACCACATCCCGCGTCGTCGGTTCCCCTGAACCGCCATCGCCCTACATGGCGGCGCTGGCGTTCCCGCATCTCAACTTCGACGTACCCACGGTCATCACCCGCGCGCCGGGAACCGATCGCCTCTTCGTCGCGACCAACAAGGGCAAAGTCTTCTCGTTCGAAGACAACCGGGACACCAAAGAAGTAGAACTCTTCCTTGAACTCGAATCTAAGTACGACACCAAGCGCAAGCGTACAGTCCATCGCCAAATCCACGGACTGGAGTTTCACCCGGACTTCCAAGAGAACGGCTACGTCTACGTCTATATCCGGGAGCGTCTGCCGAGTCCGGTGCGCTCTCGGATTTCGCGTTTTGAAACCTTCCCGGATAACCGCTACAAAGTCGACCCCGACTCTCATCTCATCGTGCTCGAATTCCCTTCGGTCGGCCACAGCGGCGGCTCGATGAAGTTCGGCCCCGACGGCTATCTCTACATCGGAACGGGCGACGGCTACGGCCAGAGCGACCCCCTACAAACCGGTCAGGACACCAGCGACCTGCTGGCATCGATCCTGCGCATCGACGTCAACAAAACCCGTCCCGCTAAGCCTTACTCCGTTCCGATCGACAACCCCTTCGTCAACACGCCGGGCACACGGCCGGAGATCTGGGCCTTTGGCTTCCGTCAGGCCTGGAAGCTCAGTTTCGACCGCAAGACAGGCGACCTGTGGGTAGGCGAAGTCGGACAAAGCACCTGGGAATCGATCTACCGAGTCAAGCGCGGCGGCAACTACGGCTGGAGCGTGAAGGAAGGTTTCCAGTGGTTTCGCCCCCAGCGACCGCTCGGGCCCGCGCCTTTGTCCCCGCCCGTCGTTTCGCACCCGCACGGCGAAGCGCGATCGATGACCGGTGGGTTTGTCTACCATGGCTCGCGGCTCAAGGAACTGGTCGGCGCGTACATCTACGCCGACTGGGAAACCGGCAAGATTTGGGCGCTGCGCTACGACCGTGAGAAGGAGAAGGTCACCTGGCACGAAGAGCTCGACGATACCTCCCTCGACATCGCGGCGTTTGGCGAAACACACGCCGGCGAGTTGTACATGATGACGAACCAAACGGGACAGATCTACGAGCTAGTGAAACGTCCCAAGCTCAGCGATGACCAGAAGCCGCCCCCGTTCCCGCGGATGCTGAGCGAAACCGGTCTCTTCGAGTCCACGAAGGACCACCAGCCCGCCGCCGGCGTGATCCCGTACTCGGTGAATGCGCCTCTGTGGTCCGACGCAGCCCACAAAGACCGCTTCCTCGCCCTTCGCGACGACAGTCAAATCGAGTACCTGAAGAATGGCCGTTGGCTCTTCCCCGAAGGCGCGGTGCTCGTCAAGACCTTTGCGATCGATATGGAAGAGGGCAACCCGGCCAGCCGCCGTCGTCTAGAGACACGGCTACTTACATTGCAATCAGGGCCCCAGGGTCGCGAGCAGTGGGCCGGTTACGTCTACATCTGGAACGACAAGCAAACCGATGCCGAACTGCTTGGCAAGGATCTACTGAAGAAGACTTACACCATCCGCGACGCGAGTGCCCCCGGCGGAACGCGTGAGAAGACCTGGTATTACCCCAGCCGTACCGACTGTATGATCTGCCACAACGAGAAAGCGCGTTTCGTCCTTGGTCTATACACCGAGCAAATGAACCGCGAGCACCAGTACGCCGGGGGAACCGACAATCAGCTCCGCACGCTGCAGCACATCGGCCTGTTCGACAAGCCGTTCCCCGATCGCCCCCACAAACTGCCACGGCTTATCGATCCGTCCGATGAATCCCGTACCGTTGATGAGCGCGTGCGTTCGTACCTGCACGCAAACTGCGCGCACTGTCATCAGCGCGGCGGCGGCGGCAACGCGGACATTCAGTTGATGTATGACATTCCGCTCGACAAGACCCTCATGGTGAATAGCGCACCACAACACGGCGACATGGGCGTCGGCGGCTCGCTGCTTCTGAAACCAGGGGATGCGGAGCGATCCGTGCTCTTCACTCGCATGAATGTGCGCGGAGTCGGCGGCATGCCCCATATCGGCTCACTCGAAGTCGATCAGGATGCCGTCGAACTCATCCGGCGGTGGATTAACAATCAGAAGTCTGACTGAGCGCTAGCGGCGGTTCACACATCAAGGGCGACGCTTACAGCCCTACTTGCACATTGAGATACATACAGTTATGTATGTACACTTAAGTCAATCACAGGTAGTATTAAGTGAGGTGAATACGGTTCGAGTGGGACGACCCGAAGGACCGGAGCAACTTTACCAAGCACAAGCTGAGTTTTGAAACGGCTCGACTCGTTTTCGACGATCCATTGGCAGTGAGTGTGCCGGATCGTGTTGTTGCCGGTAAGGAGCGCTGGCAAACGTTGGGGCGGGTCGACGGAATGATAATTTTCCTTGTCGCTCACACCTATCGATCGCAAGGCGAAGACGAAGTAGTTCAGATTGTTTCCGCCCGCAAGGCGACGCCTCGGGAACTGAGGTTCTATGAACAAGCACAGCACACAACAAACGAGTGAGTTGGCCGCGTTGCGGCATCAGAAGGACGAGGATATTGATCTATCCGACATCCCCGAGTTGAGCGACACGAGCCGGGCTGTGATCGGTGAGTTCTATCGGCCAATCAAGAAGCCTGTGACCATCCGTCTGGACGCGGATGTATTAGGGTGGTTGAAGGGACAGGGTTCCGGGTATCAGACGCGGATCAATACGATTTTGCGGCGGGCGATGGACCGCGAGGCCCGTTAGCTCGCGGGACGGCGTTAAGTTGATCGAGAAGTGGACTACAACTCCAGCTTCCAAGGCGCTCGGTACTCGCGCCTAAGGTAAGTCTGGGCTTCCTTGTTGTCGGTAGTCTCCGTCTCGGGACCCCACTCGATCCGCTGGCGGCTGCGCAGCGCTACATTGGCCAACAAGCACGTTGCCGTCGAGCGGGGTCCAATCTCGATGTCGCTAATCGGAGGCTTACGGGTCTTCATCGAGCTGATGAAGTCCGCCCAGTGGTCCCCCGTTGTTTCGTTCGCCGCGCTACCGCGTTCGCCAATCAGCCGGTCCACGCTTTGACGGCTCCTCTCCCCGGCTGACTTGGTCTCCGGAAGAATCTCCCAGCGGCTGCGGTCCACTAACAACGTCCCCTCCGTACCGTGGAAGAGGATGCCGTACCGCTGATCCCACATCGACTGCGCGTTCGCGACGCGGTTCTCATACACACAAGCGAAACCGGGAAACTCATACGTCGCTTGAATCGTGTCCGGCGTTTCGCGATTGTCATTGAGCGCGTATTTTCCCGCGACCGTGTTGATGACGCGCGGCCCTTTCTCGTCCATCGCCCACAGAACGATGTCGAGCAGATGCACGCCCCAATCGGTCATCATGCCGCCGGCGTAATCCCAGAACTAGCGAAAGAACGAGTAGTGGTTCGGATCGACCCCAAAGCGGTTCTTGTTGAACGCGCGTTCCGGCGCCGGCCCAAGCCACATATCCCAATCAAGATTACTGGGCGGCGCGGTATCGGGCGGATTGCCGATTCCGTCAGGGAACTCATTGCCATAGTTCCACGTGCGTACGAAGCTGATGTCACCCAGCCTGCCGCTCCGCACGATCTCCACCGCGTTCTGGAAGTGGATACCAGAGCGCTGCTGTGTGCCGACCTGCACAATGCGGTCGTATTTGCGCGCGGCCTTCACCATCTGTCAAGGGCGGAGCAAAGTTAGACCACTTCGGCGGATGTCATGAACTATCACCTTTCGCATCGACATTGTCCTGCGCGACGCCTTCACAGGCGATCCCTTCGCGGTTGCGGACACGAAGTACAAGATTCCTGCTGGGTCACCCGACTCGTCGGATGTTGCTCAGGTTGTAGCTTACGCGGAGGCCAAGGGTTGCTCCGAAGCGTTCCTTGTCTACCCGGCTGACATTGAGCCGCCGCTGGACGATCGGATCGGCAACATCCGTGTTAGAAGCGTGAGCTTCAGCCTAGACGGAGATCTTGAACGCAACGGGAAAGATCTGTTATTGAAGCTGCTTTCGGCACGTGACGGAGAGCCCTCTAACGACGTCGTGTAGCTCGATCAAGCAGCGTCTGTTTGATCAGTGGGCCGATTAGGGCCGCCCAGAAAATCATCCACGGGCGGAGTATGGGGCCCCAATTCGAAATTGGGGGATGCCTACCTCAGCGCTCTACCATCCGTCCGCAAGATGTTGTCCCTTGTCGCAATTCAAGTTTGTCCGGAATCCGGACAAAACGTCGCAAGCCGATTGCGCGGAAGTGACCGTTAGGCCTCTGGTGTAGACATGATGAAGACTCAGATTAGAGATGTGACTCTAAATCGTACATACATAGGGATGTTACCTCTCTGGCGACAGTGCGGCTTACACGTCTCAGAGAGCGACGACCTGCGTCTCTTCGTTCTGCAATGCAGCCCGCATCACAGACCGTCCCCGCCGCCCCAGCCCGATAAATCCCAGCCGGAAGCGCTTGCGTCCCGCCTGTGGAAACGGAACCGCCGAGCATGCCGTTGTCGTAGCCGCGCCCGCGGCAATGGTGGAAAGGAAAGTTCTTCTCTTAAGGTCAGACATGTGTACTCATCAAACGCCCAGGCGCATGATCCGCGCCGCGTTGTCGTGAAGGATCTTCTTGACCGCCGTCTCGTTCGGAGCCAGCCGCCGAACAATCGCCAATGTCCCCGCGCCGCTACACCTCTCGCCTTGTCCGTCGGAATCGTTACAGTCGCTTCCGTAGAGCAGTTGGTTCTGGTGACGGTCGAGGAAGCCGCGCGCGTGGTCTTCGTCGCGCGTCATCGAGTTCTGGCCCGACCCGGCGGACAGGTCGCCGTACATGTTCTCGTAGTCGCTCAGGTAGAGATCAGAAATGCCGCCCGCCGTAACCGGCGTCTTCGGATACATCGCCGTCTGGTCGTGATTCTTGTCGATATTGCCCCACCACGTTTGCGCGTGGCCGATAAAGTTCACCTTGGGAAACTTTTCGAGAATCTTGTGGAACCGCTCGAAGTGGAAGTTGTACGTCTCATGCTGGAAGTGCAGCAGCACCGGCACGTCGAACTCCTGCGCGATCAACGCCACCAACTCGATGTGCTTCGAGTCGCAGTCCACCGGAAACTTCTGCTCGCCGATCCCGATCGCACCCATCTTGAGATACTTCTCAAGCACTTCTTTCGTCTCGGGGATGTCAGGTAACTCGTTCGCGAACGTGACGTACTCGTCGGGGTGCTCTTCGACGAACGGGAACACAACTTCGTTCCCTCCGGCCTCCGCCGCCAAGCCATACTTGTGTCCGGCGGGCAGCATGACGGTCTTGCCGATACCCATCGTCCGCTGGTGGGCGACCAGGGCGTCCGCCGGCCGTCCTGAGTAGGGTGTGTGCTGGTGGATGTCGATGATCGGGTAGTCGGCTGCCGCGGCCTTTTCCTTCTTCTCGGGAGCCAGCGGCTCTTCACCACCACCACCACAGGAATAGTGCGCCACGGCCGCGCCCGACACCTCCAGGAATTTTCTACGTGAGAACATATTCGTACTCGCCTCTCGAAACGAAGAGTATCACAAGGTGCGCGGTCAGACGCCTTTCATCGCTGAGCCAACAAACCCCAACTGCTCTTCCCGCAGCAACCCATAGTTGTAGAAATTACACCCGCCCGCACCTGATTCCTTTGCGATACGGACCTGCGCCTCCAGCGGTGCTGGTTCGATGAAGTCGCCGGGCTGGGTCGAAACCATGACGACGCCTTTCTCTCTGATCGCGCTTTCGATCTTTTTGACGCGCCCCATCCCTTCCCCCGCTGACCTGAACGGGCCCACGGTCACTCGATCCAGGTACTTGTTCGTCGAAGGACTGCTGTCCGTATGCTGCTGTGAGCTGCTCGTCGCGAAGACAGATTGAATCTTCGCACCGCCGCCGTGAATGATCTTCGCCACCCGTATCCACAGCGCCGTCGTGCGTTCACTCTGGATGCCGAGCCATTGCTGCAGCCGCCCATCGAACGCCGATCCAATCCACTCGTCGTCCACGGGCTTGCGGTCAGCTTCCGTCGGCAGGCGAGCCAACCGGGGCCTCACCCACGCGGCCACATCCCTTTGAAACTTCTTGCCGTCGAACCCCTTGTCCTCTGCATGCGCCACCGCCGCCGGATTGAAGTCCAACCCCAACAAGAATTGGTCGCGGTCGGCAATCTCCGACAACACCTTGGGATTCCGGGATCCGTAGCTCCACCGCAAACGCGACAACGACTCGACGTGTACCGCCACGGGCTTATAGACCTGGACAATGTTCTCCGTCAAAGCCGCCAAGTATTCCTGCGCATCGGGCGGGGCCGTGCTGAGCTGCCCGAGATACGGGTTCCCGAACGCGTCATGCTTCGCAAACTCAGGATACGTCCGCGCGAGGTAGTGGTTGTAGCAGTAGACGATCCACGCGCCGAACTTGAGGCCGCGTTTGTCGATCGCCTCCACAATGCGCTCGAAGTAACACTCTTGATCTACGACGGCGCTCACGTGTGGCCAGATACGCGTTCCCGTGAAGCGCTTGTAGTCCGGATGAAAATAGACCGCGCCGTCCTCGCCGTAGTAGATCGGCCGCGTCGGGTTGTGCGGCAGGAAATAGGTCGAGACATGATACGAAGGCGTCAGCATCACTTCGTCGCACTGCGCCGTGTCGGCGATGCGGTTCAGGGAACGGTCGAGTCCCTCATCTGTGAGATCCCAGGGATACGTATAAATCGAAGCAAGGAAGTTATTAGGCATGGTCTTATGTTCGTGTTGCCAACGCTGTCAACAATCACATCATCGCTCGTGGCAACAATGGTCCGAGCATGACTCAACCGCCTTCAGGCGGTTTCCGCGCAAAGCGCGTGTAGCCCGGTAATTTATGGCCGGGTCAGGCTTCTCCACCTCCAGCCAGGGCGCTTCAGCGTCCTTCCCGGAACCGGCTTCAGCCACCCAACATAGCGCGTACGGTCTCAGTTTAGCTGACCGTCCCAAACTAAGGTACCTATCGTCGGACACGTCCGATTCACCCGCGTGTGGCACAATGAATTTTACCCCTCAGCGTGCGCTTCCAGCACGCCGCCCGACCCAGCCAGGTTAGTTTCCCGTGTTCCTCATCCTTGCCCATCGCGTTCGCGACGCCGTCGCCGCGCACATTCGCCAACGCTACGAAACCGACGTCACCGTCGTCATCGAGCAGCCCCGCCAGTCCGACTTCGGCGAACTCGCGCTGCCGGTCTGCTTCTCACTCGCGAAGACGCTGAAGCGCGCGCCGCGCCAGATCGCCGAGGAAATGGTCGCCGAACTGCCCCCGATCGACGGCATCGCCTCGTTCGAAGTCGCCAGCGGCGGATACATCAACGGCCGCTTCGATCGCGGAGCGTACGGTGAGGCACTGCTGCGCGGAACCGCCGCAACTCCGACGACAGCCCCCAAAAAGATCATCATCGAGCACACGAATATCAATCCCAATAAGGCGGCCCACATTGGGCATCTGCGTAACGCCGTAATGGGCGACACGCTGGTCCGCATGCTGCGCCGCCTCGACAACACCGTTGAGGTCCAAAACTACATCGACAATACCGGCGTGCAGGTCGCCGACGTCGTTGTCGGCTTCCACTTTCTGCAAGGCAAAACATCGGCTCAAGTCCAAGCCCTCATCGACGACCCTGAAGTGCGCTTTGACTACTACTGCTGGGACCTCTACGCCCGCACCTCCCAACACTACAAGGCCGAGCCCGAAGCGCTCAACCACCGCGCCGATACTCTCCACGCCATCGAGGCCAACGAGGGTAAACTCGCCGAGACCGGTCGCATTGTCGCGAACGCCATCGTCAAGAAGCACCTCGACACCATGTTGCGCCTCGGCGTCGAATACGACGTCCTACCGCGCGAGAGTGAAATTCTCCACCTTCGCTTCTGGGACTCGGCCTTCGAACTCCTCAAGGAGCGCGGCGCCATCGTTCTCGAAACCGAGGGCAAGAACAAGGGCTGCTGGATCATGCCCGCCGCTCTCTTCCAAGAACCTGGCAAGGCCTCGAAGAAACCCAAGAAGAAAGACGCACCGGAGGGCCGGCCCGATAATGCCGAGGATCAGGACAAGGTCATCGTCCGCTCAAACGGTACCGTCACCTACGTCGGCAAAGACATCGCCTACCAACTCTGGAAGTTCGGCCTAATCGACAAGGACTTCCGCTATGTCCCCTTCCGAACCTATTATGACGGGCGGACGCTGTGGGCATCATCCGCCGAGGAAGGCGACCCGAACGCGCCCGGCTTCGGGCACGGCGCGAAAGTCTACAACGTCATCGACGTACGCCAGTCGTACCTGCAAGACGTCGTCCGCGCCGGGCTTCGCTCACTCGGCTTTGAGCAGCAGGCCCGCGATTCCATCCACTTCTCTTACGAGATGGTCGCGCTCACGCCGCGCTGCTGCGCGGACCTTGGCATCGAGCTCACCGAGGAAGATAAGAAACGTTCATTCGTCGAGGTGTCCGGCCGCAGAGGGCTCGGCGTTAAAGCCGACGATCTGATCGACATGCTCATCGCGAAGGCACTCGACGAAGTCCGAAGCCGCCACGCCGAGACACCTGAGGACGAGCAGCGCAAGATCGCTACCCAAATCGCCGTCGGCGCCCTGCGCTACTTCATGCTGCGCTTCACGCGGACCACGGTCATCGCCTTCGACCTCCAGGAAGCGCTTAGCTTCGAGGGAGAAACCGGCCCCTACGTGCAATATGCGTCGGTCCGCGCGCGCAACATTCTCCGGACACTCGAAGAGCGTGGCGAGACGATTCCGGACTTCGGCAAGCAACTCGACAGCGCCTCTCTCCAAACCCAACTCGGCCAAGAGGACTTCTGGCAGCTCCTGCTCGAAGTGTCCCGAGGCGAGTGGGCGATCGACCGCGCCGTTGCGGCCGAAGAGCCCGCGCAACTTGCCCGTTACTCGTTCCAACTGGCGCAGGCGTTCAATAACTTTTATCATCAGCACCACATCCTCAACGAGACCGACGCGGCCAAGAAAACCTTCCTTCTTTGGATGGCAACCTACTTTGTCCGCGAACTCACACGCGTGCTCGACACGATGGGCATTCCGTCGCCCGAAGTGATGTAATACTGGGTTGTGCGGGGCGGCTGCGCCCTTCGCGATGTGGACCCTGGGAGGACAGGCTGGGGAATGGATGTTATGCCCCACTAGAAACCCGGGGGGAACTCTGTTTTGCTTGCCGTAGCCGGAGGCAATTCGTTCGCACCCGGCCCTACGGGGCTACGGTAGGACGGCGCTTTCAGGCCAACGGTACTCGAGCCTGGAGTCTGCGTTCTCTGGCGGGCCCTAACCGGCCGCCGGGCTCATAGAACGGCTTTCTCACCTAGGGTTCACATCGCGAGCGGCGCGGCGACCCCGTCTCTATTCCCCACCGCGTGTTCCAATATGATCACCGTTACTGCCGCCCTCATCGAGCGTGATGGGCTCATTCTCATCTGCCGCCGCCGCGACGACCAGGACCATGCCGGTAAGTGGGAATTCCCTGGCGGCAAGCTTGAAGACGGCGAGCAACCCGCCGACGCTCTGGTGCGTGAGCTGCGCGAAGAATTGTCGATTGAAGCCCGCATCGACTCCGAGATCGAGCGCTACTGCTACGAATACCCGGGCCGAAAACCGATCGAACTGATCTTCTTCGCTGTCACGGGCTTTGAAGGTGAGCCGTGCTACGACCAATTCGCTGAAGTTCGCTGGGCGGAGCGCCGCGATCTACCGGCTTTCGACTTTCTCGATGGCGACGTCGAGTTCGTCCGCCGCCTCGCATCTCAGGCATAAACCCGTCACAATAAGCGATTCCTGATGACTCGCAAACTGTTACCCGCTCGCTCCGTCCAGGGGCACCTCTCGCTTCCCGGCGATAAGTCCATCTCGCACCGCTACGCCATGCTTGCCGCAGTAGCCGACGGCCGTAGCGTCCTCGACAACTATTCCACCGGCGCCGACTGCGCCTCGACCCTCGCTTGCTTACGCAGCCTAGGTGTCCCGATCGATCACAACGGGTCCAAGGTCGTGATCCACGGCGTCGGACTCAACGGTCTCAAAGCGCCCAACGCCCCGCTGGATGCCGGCAACTCCGGCTCCACGATCCGCATGCTATCCGGCATTCTGGCTGGCCAGCCTTTCGTCTCGGAACTTAGGGGAGATGAGTCACTCACAAAGCGACCCATGAAGCGTATCATGACTCCGCTGGAACAGATGGGCGCACGCATCGAAGCCCGCGAAGGCAACTTTCCTCCCCTGCGCATTGACGGCGGCAACCTCAAAGCCATTCACTATGACCTGCCCGTTCCCAGTGCCCAGGTCAAGACCGCCGTTCTCTTCGCCGGGATGTATGCTCAGGGCTGGACGGCCGTCCGTGAGCCCCTGCCCACACGTGACCATTCCGAGATCGCCCTGAGTGGATTCGGCGCCGATGTCGAAGTCGAGGGCAACGAGATCCGCATCCTCGGCAGGCCGACCTTGACAGGCCTCGACCTTACTGTCCCCGGCGACATCTCGTCCGCCGCATTCTTCATCGCCGCGGCGTTACTCCTCCCCGGTTCGGAGTTGACCATCGAGGGCATCGAGCTCAACCCGACGCGCGCCTCCCTGCTCGACATCCTACGCGCCATGGGCGCGGACATCGAGATTCTTGACCGCCGCGATGAGCACGGCGAGCCCGTCGGCGAGATCCTCGTTCGCGGGCCTGAGTCCGCCCAGGGCGCTTCCCTCATTGGAGGCGTCATCCAAGGAGCCATGACCGCCGCCGTGATCGACGAAATCCCCATGCTCGCCATCCTCGGAGCTACTAGCGCCGACGGCCTCATCATCCGCGACGCCGCCGAGTTGCGCGTCAAAGAGACCGACCGCATTGCCACCGTCGCCGACAATCTTGGCCGTATGGGCGTCGCCGTCCAGGTCGAACCGGACGGCCTCCGCATCCCTGGCGGGCAAATCTTTCGTCCCGCCGAGCTGGAGTCTTTCGGCGACCACCGCATCGCGATGGCGTTCGCCGTCGCCGCACTACGGGCGTCCGGCGAATCCGAACTACGCAACGCCGATGCCGCATCCGTCTCATTCCCCGAGTTCTACGACTTGCTCGACGAGGTCACCGAGTCATGAAGATCACCGATGTCGAAGCGATCTACCTTCGACTTCCCGACGTTAAGGCGCAAACCGACAGCGGCCAAGACGCCCTGATCGTCCGTGTCAGCACGGATGCAGGCATCACCGGCATCGGCGAGGTCGATTCAGCACCGCTCGCCGTCAAAGGCGTCATCGAAGGGCCCTTCTCGCACAACATCACTAGCGGCCTGCGCGAGTTACTCATCGGCGAGGACCCTTTCGAAACGGAGTATCTCTGGTATAAGCTGTACCGCAAGAACATTTATGCTTCCCGCCGTGGCATCGGTCTGCACGCCATGAGCGGCATCGATATCGCGCTCTGGGACATCAAGGGCAAAGCGCTCGGCCAGCCCATCTGGAAGCTACTGGGCGGCGGCTTCCACAAGAAGCTCCGCCCCTATGCCAGCGCGCTCTTCGGCGCAACACCAGACGAAACACGCGAACGCGCCCAACGCTTCCGCGACTGCGGCTTCACCGCCGTCAAGTTTGGCTGGGAGCCCATGGGCCAGGACGAGAAGACCGACATTGCCCTCGTCCGCGAAGCCCGCAAGGGTCTCGGCGATGACATCGACTTGATGATCGACGCGGGGCTTGTTTGGGACGCAAAGACTGCCATTCAGCGCGCCCGCGCCTTCGCGGACTACAACATCTTCTGGCTCGAAGAGCCGCTCGCTCCCGACGACTACGACGGCTACCGCAAACTCTCGGAGGCAACCCACCTTCGCATCGCGGCCGGCGAAGAAGAAAGCAACCGGCTCTCGTTCATCGAGCTGATGGACCGCGGCAAGATCGATATCGTGCAGATCGACCTCACACGCGTCGGCGGGTTTACCGAGGCGATGAAAGTCGCAAGCCTAGCTGTTGACCGCGGCCTGCCAGTCGCCAACCATGGCTTCACGACGTACATCAACGTCGCCGCCGCTCTGCATTTCCTGAACTCCGTCCCGAACTCCTTCATCTGTGAGTTCGTGGTCGAAGAGGAGACAACGCTGCGCGACCAAATCACGAAGCAGCGAATCGTCGCCAAGGACGGCCTCGTGGAAATCCCCACCGAGCCCGGCCTCGGTCTCGAACTCAACGATGGGGCTGTCGACAAGTACCGCGTAGCTTGAGCTCCGGCGCCCACAACGCCAGAGCCTCTATGCCGCGAAGAGTCGGTTCCAGGCCGGCGTAGCGCGGGCTAAAGTACTTCCCGATATAACTGCAGCAAATCCGCCGCCGTCACTGCCCTCGGATTGAACTGTGCTGTCCATTGTCGTGCGGCTTCTTCAGCGAGATCGGGTAGGTCGCTCTCGGAAATCTTGTACGCGCTAAGCCGAGCGGGGATGTGAGCTTGCTCGAGTAGGGACTCGATCGTAGCGGCAAGCCCATCGGAGCCACCTTCGCCGATCAAGTCCGCGTAGTCGTCTTCGACCTCGGCGGCGTTGAACCGGATAACTGCGGGAAGTACAAGCCCGACGGCGGCGCCATGAATGACATCGAAGTGAGCCGTCAAAGGGTTGGCGCAGGAGTGTGCAATCCCGAGCATGGAATTCTCGATCGCAGTCCCGGCAAGATTCGCGCCCAGCAACATGCCGGCACGGGCGTCGAGATCGTTGGGATCTGTCACCACGCGCGGCAAGTTCGCGCTGAGTAGCCGCCAGCCTTCCCGTGAATAGAGCTTTGAGATCGGGTTCCGCTTTGTGGTCACCCAGGTCTCCACGGAGTGCGAGACGGCGTCGATGCCGGTGACCGCGGTGACGAGCGTGGGCTGCGAGAGGGTAAGCTCGGGGTCGAGAATCGCAATCGATGCCGCTACTTTGGGGTCGCCACACGCCATCTTTTGATGAGATTCGGGGTCCGCAATCAAAGCGAAGGACTGTGCTTCGCTGCCGGTTCCGGCGGTCGTAGGAATCGCGATGAGCGGAAGCATCGGTTGTCTGGCTTTGCCGACACCCCAGTAGTCCTGCATACGGCCGCCGTTCGTCAGCAGGAAGTTGACACCCTTCGCGCAATCCATGGCGCTGCCACCGCCGAGCCCGACGATGAGATCGATGTTATGCTCCTTCGCAAACGCGAGGCCGGCATCCACATGCTCGGTCGTGGGGTTCTCGTCCACGGCGGTGAAGACAAACGAGGCCAAGCCGGCCACCTTCAGTGACTCCACGGCCCTTGCGGGATAGCCCGCTTCGTCGATCCCCGGATCGCAAACGACCAAGACGCGCCGCCCGCCCAACTCACGGGCTGAGTCGCCGACACGCTCCAGGAAGCCCACGCCAAAGATGACTCGCGTCCGAGGCCGAAAGTCAAACGGTTGCTGTATTCGACTCGGAGAGCGGGTCGTTTCAGTAAGCATGTTTAAGGGGCTGTGTCGAGACGGAATCGTCGTTAATGAACTGTTGTAAGAAGCGGGTGCCGCGGAACTAGCAAACTGGAATCAATAGACTCCGATTGCAACTTTGTCCTGTGTCTTCGAGAACGGACGGACATTGCGGACGCCGTCCCAGGGATAGAGATCAATGGGTGCCTCGCGCTCGCATTCGTCCCGTTCGGGAAAACTCGGCATGAAGAACTCTTTCGTAAGCGTCGTGAGTAGGACGCGCCCGGTCTCGCCATAGCCAACAACGGTGTCCATGTCGTCGGGGTCGACAACCTGGCTTACAGCGCGAGGCTGCGGCGGGAAGTAGATGATGGCATGGTCGTCGGCCGGGTCAAACGGCTTGTGGCAGGCCAGCCCCATGAGCGTATTGCCGTACGTGGCCGCGAAATAGGCGCCTTCGAGCAGTTCCTCACGGGCGAACCGATGGAACTGCGGCGTCATCTCGGTCCCGCCGCAGAACACGCCGGTGATGCCCAGGTCCTTGAGCGAGACGCGGTCACACAGGGCTTCGAGCAACTTGGGTGTCGTAAACAGACACTTGATATTCGGATGGTTCTCAAGAATGATGACAGCTTGATCGATGCAATGCTTCTTGTAGGCCTCGGCTTCTTTGAAATCACCGCGCTTGAGAAGCTTGACGACCCAGCGCGGGTCGAGATCGATCTGGAAACAGATACCGCCGCGCACTTGGGCCAAATGTTCAACCGCGAGCCGCAAGCGCCGTGGTCCTGACGGCCCGACTTGGATCCAATCAGAATTCGGAGGGAAGAACTCGTCCGGCAGCGTATGGCTAAACTCGGAATAGTCGATGCGGAAGTCGTCGATGTTGATGCGCGACTTCGGAACGCCGGTCGTTCCGCCGGTCTCGAATACATAGACGGGCTTGTCGGCGAGGCCCTTCGGAACCCAGCGCCGAACTGGGCCGCCCCGCAGCCACTCGTCTTCGAAGAGGCCAAAGCGCTTCAGGTCGTCGAACCTGTTGATCTCGGTCCGTGGATCCCAGTCAAGCTTCTCTGCAAAGTCGAGCCAGAACGGGCACCCGGTCTCCGGGTCGAAGTGCCAGGCGACGATCTCGCAAACATGGGCGTCAAGACGCTCGCGCGCGGCATCGATTTTCGGTTGCAGGTCGGGTGAGACTTGAGTGCTTGCCATTGTTTGTTGATTTTCTAAAAGGGCGGATTAGAGCGCCCAAACATTTTGGTGAGACCCGCCGCTACTTGGCGGCGATCGCGTATAGATGGGAGCGGGTCATGATGAAGAGCGTGCCGTTCGCGACGACCGGGGTACTGTAGATCGTATTCCCAAAGTTGATCTCCGAGAGAACTTCCATCACACGGCCGGCTTTCATCACGGTGAGGTCACCGTCTTCGTCGCCCAGTATCACTTTGCCATCGACCACGTAGGGCGACCCCCAGACAGCAGCGAACATGTCATATTCCCACAGCAGCTTGCCTGTTTCGACATCCAGCGCGTGGAAGAAGCCGCTAAAGTTCGGGACATAGAGGACGCCATCGTCAATCGCAACGGTCGAGATGGTGCGGCGGAAGTCGTGGTGCCACACTACACCGGTCTTGGTGATGTCGCCCGTCCCCGTGCCGTCGATCGCCCACAGATGGCCGACGCCTTCGCCATGTTCGGGGTCTTGGCCAACGGAAACAAAGACTTTGTCATCGTAGATGACCGGCGTGGCGATGATATTGTTGCGGTCGCCGCGGCCTTGCTTCCATTCGGATTTCTTAAGGTTACAGTCGAATTGCCAGATCAGCTTACCGGTCTTCGGCGCAAAGCTGCGGAGCCAGCCATCGCCGCCGGCGAAGATGACCTGCGCCTTGCCAAGGATTTCACCGTAAGCAGGCGAGGCCCACTGGCCGTGTAGAACCTTTTCTCCGGGCGATGCATCCTCCCAGAGAATTTCGCCGGTGTGGCGGTTCAGCGCCAGGAAACTAGGGGCGTCGGGGAACGGAATATTGATATGGCTTTCGTCGACGCCGTTTGAAGTGTTGACGAACAGGATGTCACCGATCACTAGCGGCGATGTGGCGGCCATGTTGTGCGGGAACACTGCCAGCTCTTCGTACATATCTAGCTTCCAAAGAACGTCGCCGTCCATCTCGGACGTCGCCTCCTCTTCGGTGAAGGGGCCGTCGTTCTCGCCATCACGGAAACCTTCTGTATCAACTGCGATGACTTCGGCGCGATTCGAGACGTAGTAGGCAACCTTGCCGGCCACGGCGGGAGAGGAGCAGACGCCCTGTTCGGGCCAATCATTGACGCGGCCCGAGGCCAACTTGGCGTGGGTCATCTGCCAAAGAAACTCACCATCTGATTCGCGAAAACACATGACGACGCCACGATCACTGCCGAGCTTCGGATTGCGCAGCAACTCGTTGTTGGTGCCGACGAAAACCTTGCCGTCCGCGATCACCGGGTTGCCGTAGGATTGCGAACCGAGCTCGGACACCCACTTGATGTTTGTCTTTGTCTTGATGTCCCACGTTCGCGGGATGCCCTTTTCGTCCGAGACCATGTTACGGTCAGGCCGGCCGCCCCACATGGGCCAGTCGGCGGCGAAGGCGGGCAGTATCGCCAGACCCGCAAGTGCTGTTGTCGTGAGGACCGCTAAGCTCTTCGATTTCATGTAGATCATCCGATCCGTCAAGTGACCGTTGGGCCGAAGCCCGCCCGGCGTGGTACTCGCGGAACTATCCGCCGGCAGGAGTCACCTTGATGTTGTCGTAGAAAACATCCGCGGCTGAGTAGCCGTAGATCCCCGGACTGCCCTGCGTGTGTGGCAAGCCGTCTTCGGCTTCGATGGTCCAGGCGTCGGGTTCCGCCTCGCTTTTCTTCCAAACTTTACCGCGCACGGTGGCCTTGCCGCCATTGTCGGTGACATCCACCTGCATCTTCATCCGATACCAAACGTCGGCTTCCAACTCAAACGGAACTTCGGCTGAAAAACGCACAAGCTCGGAAAGCCAGGTGCGGATCATGATCTTTTTGCGAACGCCCATGATCGCCATCGTGTAGCGGTGAGAGACCAAGCCCATATCGGGCTTCCGGCGGCCACGTTGCGCGCCCAGAACATCGGCTTCGATCACGTAGCCCGACGCCTCCGGATCGCCGAAGAAGACGGTCGTTCGCCAGCTTCGAGGGTTGCCCGAGGGCTTCTTGAGGATCTTGTTGCCTTCTACGAGCGTGACGGCGAACCGTCCGCGTGTCGCGTTCCAACCGGGCGGGACAGCTTTCTCGTCATAGGATTCAAAGTCTTCGGTGAAGGGTGCTCTCGGACGGGAACTGACCCGCGCCGTCCCTTTGACACCACTGACGGTGGCGGCGAGAAGACCACCCTGCGAGATGTTGTCATCGGCGACCTTCAACGCACCCGAGGACGATACGTTTGCCTTGAGACCTTCCAGTGCCCACTCGGCGGTGGCCTCGCCGATGAATCGACCCTTGTCGTCGTACGTGCGTGCGACGAACTTCTGCGAGGCGCCGGGGCTGAGAATCGCTTCGGCAGGTACAACTTGTACCTGCGTCACAGCCGCACCGGCGGGCGCGTTGTTCGACACAGCGCTGACCGGTTTCGCCGCGCCTCCGGCGGACTTGGCTGTACCGATCGCGTACAGATTATTGGTCGTCAACAGGTAGATGCGGCCGTTTGCGATGGCCGGCGAACCGTTGATTTGCGTCGCGCTGCCGTCAGGATTCTTGAACTCCTCGACGTGCAATACCTCCGGCTCTTTGCGCCCGTTCATCTTGAGGATGTGGAACTTGCCATCAACGTCGGCTACATAGATCTTGCCGTCGACGATGATCGGCGAGGCTTTCTGCGCGATCCCGATGTTGTGGATCCAAAGCTCTTCACCTGACTCGGCGTCGAATGCCGTCAGATTGGCCGAGTTGTCGACGTGATAAAGGATGCCGTCATGGTACGCGGGCGTGGCGTAGCCTCCGGCGAAGCCGTCAACCTTCCAGACCTCTTTGGGCTTGCCCTCGGCCAGCTCGCTGGCGTCGAGATGTACCAGCCGGCCCATCGCCGTGCTTTCATCGACGTTCTCCTCGCTGTGTGAGGCGTAGACATCGGTACCAGTCACGAGCACGGACGAGTTAATGCCGCGCTTGCTGAGCGGGAACCCCCAAACTTTTTTCCCCGTGGCAACCTGCAAGCCGTAGATACCACCGTCGCCATTACCCATGATGAGGAGCCGCTCACCGTCGATCATGCGAACAACTGGAACGGAATAAGTTGTGTCCTTGGGAGCGCCGCCCGGCGTGGTGATCCAGACGACCTCGCCCGAAGTCTTGTTCACCGCAATGAACCGGTGACGGGGGATAAAATTTCCTCCCCATCCGGCGGTGAGGAAACTCACGATGACGAGATCCCCATCGATCAGCGGATCAACCGTTCGCCCGCCGAAACCTGAGATGCGCCCCACCTCTTCGCCAAACGAACGGGACCAAACGAGCTTGCCGTCACGATCAAAACAGATGAGCTTGCCTTCTACTCCATGGGAGTATGCGTGACCCGTACTAGGGTCGCCGGCAAGCGAGGCCCAGCCGACACGATGGTGAGGAATGTCCGTCTGGAAGATGCTATAGCGGTGTTCCCAGCGAATTTTGCCGGTCTCGGCGTCGAGGCAGACGATTCTTTCCTGCCACTTCGTCGGTTCTTCGGGTTCGGCGAGCGTGATAACGCAAACGCGGCCGTCGATAACAATCGGAGTAGAACGCCCGCCGATTGGCGCCTCCCACAGGAGGTTTTCTCCCTGCTGCGACCACTTCGAAGGTAAGCCCGATTCGGTTGAAACACCGTCCGCGTTAACGCCCCGCCATGAAGGCCAATCAGCCGCCGGCAACGCCAAGGATACAGCCAAAAGGGCGCTGCAGAGGAATAAGGATCGCATTACCAAGCGGGAGCACATAGGCTTGTCCAAGCTTGCCATTCTATCAAAAGACGTTTCCCGTCTCCCTCGTGTTACCTCCCATTCCAGCGTCGGCATTCCGCGGGGCAGAGACGGTTCGACGGTCTGTTACTCTGGCCTCCATGGAACCGGTTGCACGGGTCGAACAGGAACCCAAGAAGTACAAGCATCCCTTGCTGGACTTCTCGGCTCGCGAAGAGAACGGGCGGCTTGAACTCGTTATCAACCTCAAGAACAAGCCGCCGGACATCCATACGTACTATCTCGAGATCCATCCGCGCGACTTCGAGAACAAGCAGTTCCCATGGACACTGCAGCGGATGATCTTCGACGGGCTGCACGACTATTTCGTCGAGGTGTTCGTCTACACGCCGCAGAGCATCGATAACCCCGACGCGCCCGTATGAATCCTGTCGCCGAGTTGCTCCACGAAGAGATTCGCGCCCACGGGCCGATCTCCTTTCGGCGATTCATGGACCTGGCGCTCTATCACCCCAAGCACGGCTACTACACGCGTGGCGAAGATCCGTTCGGACGCGAGGGGGATTTCTATACCAACTCGCAGCTTCAGCCGGTGTTCGGACGTCTCATCGCCCAACAGATCGCACGCTGGCGGGACGAGATGGGTTCGCCGGACGAGTTCACGCCGGAAGAATTCACGGTCGTTGAGCTCGGGGCGGGACGAGGCGAGACACTAGCGGAGGTGAAAAAGGCGCTGCCCTCGGCCCGTTGTCTGGCGATCGAACGAACGGAAGGCGCATTGCCGCAAGGATTCCAAGGCGTTGTCTATTCGAATGAGTTTTTCGATGCACTACCGGTGCACCTCGTGGAACGTGGCGCGGACGGCTTAGCCGAGTGGCTTGTCGATTCGCGCGATGCTAGTTTTCGTTGGGTCACGGGTGGTCGTCCCGCAGGGACAAGCGTGGCAGGTTATGTCGACAAGTATGCGGCGGGTCTTGCGGAAGAAGACCGCATCGAGGTCAACCTCAAGGCGCTGGAGCAACTAGAGCGCATTGCCGGAGCGCTGAAGCGCGGCTACGTATTGACGATCGACTACGGATACTCGGCGGAAGAAATCGCAGCGGGGCGGCGCTTTCCGCAGGGCTCCCTAATGGCGTACGAGCGTCACCAGGCTCACGAGGACGTCCTGAGCGAACCCGGCAGCCGCGACATCACGGCGCACGTCAACTTCACCGCGCTCGAGCAACACGGCGAAGATCTCGGACTGGAGTCGCTCGGGCTGCGGACGCAGGCGCAGTTCCTGTTCGCATTGGGTGAGGCGGACAACTTCGCCACTGTGCTCGAGGCCGCGACCGACGCCGAGACCCTGCAACTGCGCATGCAACTCAAATCTCTGCTCTTCGGAATGGGCGAGACGTTTCGCGTCCTGGTGCAGAAGAAATAGGCGCGGAATAAATAGCGGTATACTCCGAGCAGAATGGCGTCCGCGTCGCCTCAGATCGCACTCGACGAGTTGGCCGACCGGCGCTTCTCGTTCTATCCGACGATCCTCAACGTCGAGCACAACGAGTGGACTCTGGCCAAGGAGACTTGGTCAGAGGTACTGGTTGCGAACGTGGCCGGTGGCCTCGAGATCTGGATTCCGCGCACCTACCTGGGGAGCATCAGCAATTCTGATTCACCCGTGTTGATCGTCGGGCTAACGCGCGAGCTTGAATGGAAGGCCGGGAAGATTTGGCCTCACCAAGAGCGGCTGATCGAGATGCCGCCGCGCAAAGCAGTGGCGAAGGCTGCGTCGGTTGAGACCAGGCCGGCCCCCGCGAGTAGGCAGTCGGTGGCCGAATCAAGCGCCGGACGTTTACTAATGGCGGTGTTGGGTGTCGGCTTGCTGGCCACCCTATTCGCCGTAATGTGGGCCTTCGATTCCTTGCGTAGTCCGCTGGCCATCCTCTTTCCGACAGATACAACGACCGCCGACCAGCACTATCTTGGCGTTGCGGGAACGGATAGCTACGCCGACGTCCTAGAGAAAGTCGGGGTGCCGGAAACAGAGCAGTGGATCAGCAAACCCGCCGCGGCGATCCAGTTCCAGGTATTGACGTATTCGAGTCGGTCGTACGCCTTGATCCTCATGGGGCCAAGCCGGGAGCAAGCCCGCTACATCGGAGCGATCCACGTGCCGTCGCGGAAGATGCTCGATAGCGTGAAACTGTCGGGTGGCGGTAGTACGGCCTCGATGCTAAAGAACCTGCCCGCGTTTTAGGGTTCCCGCGTCTGCGATGAAGAGGGTTCGTACCGGTTCTCGACATACGCTAGCGCCTCTTCGGGCGTTGTGAGTCGGCCTTCGAGTTGGGCGTCTTCGACATCGCCAAGAATCTCCTGAAAACGCGGCCCAGGTCGATAACCCGCCGTGATCAAATCGTCGCCCGTGAGGAGCCGCGGTGGGCGGAGTTCTTCTTCGGGGAGTTCTGTGAGCTTGGCGCGGGCCGTTTCGTACAACTCCAGCTTGCCGTGGCTGCCCAGGCAATCGAGCCGGTGCAGTTCAAGATGCTCGTCGAAACGCGGCATGCGGAGAAACTTCTTAAGCGTGCTCTGGCGCATTTCCGCGACATGGATGAAGCGCATGTGATTGGCCACCAGCGCTACGACTTGCTCGATCACTTCGCCAGAATACCGTACACGCCCGCAGATCGCCTCCGCCATCTTCATGCCAACCTCGACATGGCCATTGAAGCTCATGCGGTCGGGCGCGCGCTGAAATGTGGCGGGCTTGCCGACGTCGTGCAAGAGCGTGCCGAGAGCCAGGGTCACCGTCGGGTCCTCAAGCTTGCCGAGCATGATGAGCGTGTGCGTCCAGACATCGCCCTCGGGGTGATGTTGCGGCGATTGTTCTACTCCCTTGAGGGCCGAGATCTCAGGCAGGATCGCTTTCAGCAAGCCGGATTCATCGAGCAGCTCGAAGCCACGCTTGGCCCCGCCCTCGGTGAGAATACGGCTGATTTCGTCGCGGATGCGCTCAGCCGAAACCTGACCGATCTCCGGCGCATGCTTGCGGATCGCCTCGAAGGTGGCACCCTCAATTTCAAATCCGAGACGCGCCGCGAACCGCACGCCCCGCAGCATCCGCAGTTTGTCTTCCTCGAAGCGTTTCTCTGGGTCGCCGATGGTTCGGATGCGCTTCGCTTCCAAATCCACGCGTCCTTCAACGAAATCGAGGTGCTTCCCCTCAATCGGGTCGTAGAGAACCCCGTTGATTGTGAAGTCGCGGCGACAGACGTCTTCTTCAGGGCTGCGTGTGAACGTTACGCCCTCGGGGCGTCGGCCATCTCGATAGTCATGATCGGTACGAAACGTGGCGACTTCGACGTCTACTCCCTCACGGCGCACAAGCACGACGCCGAATTGCACACCAACTCGGATTGCGTCCGGGAAGTAGCGCAGCAGATCTTCGGGCGGCGCGTCGGTCGCCACATCATAGTCCTTCGCGGCGACCCCAAGCAGCCGATCGCGCACACAGCCGCCGGCCCAGTAGGCCTCGTGGCCCTGGGACCGTAGTGTCTCGATGATGTCGTGCGAAAGTTGCTCGCCGGTCATGGTGTGCTGCCTTGATGGTAGCCTGCATTTCGCACCGCTTGGTGCTAATCAAGCAGGCAGGAATCGACGCAATCCTGTCGTACACTGTGGCCATGTCCGCTCAACTGACTCGCCGCGAACTCGGTCTCGCCGGCCTTGGCGCAGCCGCACTCGCTTCTTCCGCCCAAGCCGCCGATCCCGAATCGACCTATGCCGGAGCGCTGGATAGCTTCGGGGACAAGGTGGAGCTCGACACGTTCGACACCGTCGCGTGGTCGCAAAAACGATACGCCGACGCACCTCTTCAGATGACGTTCGGGGCGACATCGCGCTCGGAGGCTCAAAAGTGGCAGAAACGCTTGCGCAAGAAAGTAACCGAGCTGGTAGGTGGCTTCCCGTCAGAGCGCGGCGACCTCAAATCGCAAACGCTCGAAGTGAAAGAGTACCCCGGATACCGACGTGAGAAGTTCGTCTTTGAATCACGGCCCGGACTATACGTCCTCGGCTACCTGCTCACGCCGAAGAACGCATCCGCGCCCCACAAAACCGTCATCTGCCTCCCCGGCCACGGCCGCGGCGTGGACGACATCGTCGGGATCGACGACAAAGGCCGCGACCGCACCGACAAAGACGGCTATCAGCACGACTTCGCGATCCAATGCGCTGAGCAGGGTTTGGCGGCGGTCGCGATCGAGCAAATGGCCTTTGGCTGCCGACGCGATCCGCGTTCGACGAAACGCAGCCTCGGTACGTCGTCTTGCCGTCCCGCGGCTGGAGCCGCCCTGCTGCTCGGGGAAACCATGGTCGGCTGGCGCGTTTGGGACGTCATGCGCACCGTCGACTGGATCGAGACCCGCGACGATCTCGACCCGAAGCGCGTGGGCTGCATGGGCATCTCCGGCGGTGGCACCATCACGACCTTCGGGGCGGCGCTCGAAACCCGCATCAAGGCGGCTTTCATCAGCGGTTACCTGAACACCTTCCGAGACAGCATCCTTCGCCTGTCGCACTGCATCGACAACTACGTGCCGGGCATCCTGAACTGGTGCGAAATGTACGACGTCGCCGGGCTGATCGCGCCTCGCGCGCTATTCGCCGAGTCAGGGGACGAAGACGGCATTTTCCCCGTCGACGCCAGCCGCGCAAGCTTTGCTCGCGTGAAGAAGGTCTACGAGGTATTCGGCACGCCTGAGCTTGCGGGACACGAAGTCTTCGCCGGTGAGCACAGCTTCTGGGGTAAACGCGGCATCCCGTTTCTCGCCGAGCATTTGTAGCCCTAACTGATCTCGTTCCGCCCCTCGTGACAAGACCACGAGCGGCTGATGCCGGCACAAGCGGCCAAGAAGCCCACCATTACGACCAGCAGTAACGGCTGGCTAACGGCCTCGCTCAGATGTGAACCGATGGTTGTCAGCAGCGCCTCGGCGTTTGCGCGGAAGGCCCAAAAGAAGCTCTCTGCTGTGTTAGCGGCGAGTTGTTCGAATGAAAAGGGGTGCATGGCTTGCCTCCTGTGTTCCGATGACTACGATAGATTGAAGGAGTGCAAGGTGTGGTCCAAAGGGCAACTTCGGAACGCAACTGTAGTGATTTTAGGATTTTATCGGCGTCTCGTGTCGGTAGCGGGACTTTGCGTTTTCACCCCTGACATACAAGCAATGGCGTACCATGCACATTGTCCGTACATTTGCGAAACAGCGAACTTCAGTCCATCCCGGCAGGCCGCGCCTAGTGGACTGTCTCAAAGTAACCTTGCATATAGGAAAGACGTCTTCTCTATATGCCCTTTGAAGGTAGCCTGGTTCGATTGAACTCCCGGCAATGTTCCGAGCTCGAGGAGATCGCTCGCTCCCAA
>Ga0315339_1000945_pt1 | contig 29303 bp, 25 predicted proteins | sample ASW17metaG_FD_204514 | JGI IMG/M metagenome (GOLD analysis project Ga0315339, IMG submission 204514) | Ammonia-oxidizing marine archaeal communities from Pacific Ocean, United States - ASW #17 | ecosystem: Environmental > Aquatic > Marine > Oceanic | place: USA: California | collected 2016-12-05 | reverse complement strand
GTGAGCAGGGTGATCTCGTAGTCAAAGTCGACAAAACCTTCTATGATCACGGTGCCGGCCCCAGCGCGACCGCCCTCCTGCGCGTAGTTCCAGCTCTTGGCGATATCAGCTTCTTCACGAACGGTGCTTTGTCCCTTGCCCGATGAACTCATAATGGGCTTGATGACACAGGGCATGCCGATCGCTTCGATCGCCGCGCGATAGTCCTCCTCGGTCGAGGCAAAACGGTAGGGGGAGGTTTTGAGCTGAAGCTCCTCGGCGGCGAGCCGGCGAATCCCCTCGCGGTTCATCGTCAGGCGGGTAGCTCTGGCAGTTGGGATGATATGGAAGCCGTCTTGCTCTAATTCGACTAGAGTATCGGTGGCGATCGCCTCGATTTCGGGCACGACCAGGCCTGGCTTTTCTTCTTCGATGATTTTGCGCAGTGCCGTGCCGTCGAGCATGCTAATCGTATAGGAACGGTGGGCGACCTGCATGGCCGGTGCGTTTTCGTAGCGATCGACGGCGACAACCTCAACTCCGAGTCGCTGCAGCTCGATTACGACTTCCTTGCCCAATTCGCCTGAACCGCACATAAGGACTTTAGTCGCCGTGGGAGATAGCGGGGTGCCAAGGGTACTCATGGTATTTCCTCCGAGGAGTGTTAGACTGGGTGGATCGTTTTCTTTAATAGATCAAATGAAGTTGGGCAGATGACAAAAAAGAGCGTGGAGAGGTGGGGGGAAATATAGGATCTGGTTGCCCCGTGATCAATTACGGGGCAACCAGTGTATCGAGTTATTCAAAGAGTGGTAGATAATCTCCATACCCTTCATCGGTTAATTGCTCCGTCGGCACAAAGCGTAACGATGCCGAATTTATACAGTAGCGCAACCCCGTTGGTGCCGGACCGTCTTCAAAAACATGGCCGAGGTGTGAATCGCCAAATTTACTGCGCACTTCGACACGGGTCATAAAAAGGGCATTGTCGCTGTGTTCGACGATGTGTTCGGCTTCGAGTGATTGCGTGAAGCTCGGCCATCCGGTGCCGGATTTGAACTTATGCATGGAGCTAAAAAGCGGTTCACCGGATGCTATATCAACGTAGATTCCTGCGGCGTTATTGTCCCAATAGGCGTTGCGAAAAGGCTGCTCGGTTGCGTCTTCTTGGGTGACCCGGTATTGCAAGTCGGTGAGTTTGGCGCGTAGCTCGTCCATAGGCGGTTTTTTATAAGGCTTGCTCGTGGTTGGCATAGGTAGATCTTTTTCCCAGGTCGCGGCAATGAAGCGATCGCGTCCTGATCCTTGGCGATAGCTGTTATAATGGCGGCGGTTTTTCTTGTGATAGTCTTGGTGATAGTCTTCGGCGGTATGGAAAGTTACGGCTGGACGAATCGGAGTGACGATCCGTTTGTCGAAGCGGCCCGATTCAATCAGGGCTTGCTTGCTGGCCGCGGCCAATTGACGTTGCTCTTCACCGTGGTAGAAAATTGCCGAAGTGTATTGGTGCCCGCGGTCGTAAAACGAGCCGCCAGAATCGGTGGGGTCGATTTGCCGCCAATAGATATCGAGCAGTTGTTGGTAAGAGATTATCTTGGGATTAAAAGTGATCATTACGGACTCTATGTGTTTGGTCCTACCTGAGGAAACCTGCTTGTAGCTCGGATTTTCTTTTTCGCCCCCGGTATACCCCGATATTGCAGAAATGACGCCCTCGACTTTGTCAAAGGGGGCTTCGATGCACCAAAAACACCCGCCGGCAAAGGTAGCTTTGGCGTAGGGTTGCGCAGGACTTTTGCTGGGGGTTAAAGAAAATAGCAACAGGCTGATCAGTCCGGTTAATTTGAAAGTCATAGTGATGCCCCCTTCTGTAGGCTCTTGTGAACATGATCGTGCAATCATAGAATTTAGCAAATAGGTATCACGGGGAAATTAAAAAAAGTCATTGACTATGTCCGTTCGCAATTTCATTGTTAAGGCCCTTGTTGGAGGAAAATATCTGTGATTGAAATTCAAAACCTACAAAAGAAATATGCTGGCAATTGGGCATTGCGGGGTATTTCCCTGCAAATTGCGGCGGGCAAAGTTACCGGGATATTGGGTGAAAATGGCAGTGGTAAGAGTACTTTGTTCAAAATACTTGCAGGGGTGGTTCGGCCATCCTGCGGGCATGTGAGTATACGGGGTGAGTCCCTGGGGGTTAATACCCGTAGGCAGACGGCTTATTTGCCGGAGGTCGATCCTTTTTACAATTGGATGCAAGTCGGTGAGCAATTGCAGTTCCTCGCCAGTTTCTACGCCGGTTGGGATTGGAATAAGACGGATAAGTTATTGCAGTTTATGGGCATTTCTAAGGATGTAAGAATCGGCACCTTATCCAAAGGGCAAAAAGCCCGCTTGAAAGTTATTAGCGGTTTTTGTTGGTCGAATAACCTAGTGCTTATGGACGAACCGTTCAACGGCATCGATCCACCGTCGAGAAAGAAGATCTTACAAGCTGTTTTTGGTGAATTCCGCTATGGGGAGCAGCAGGCCATCGTCATTTCGACACACTTAGTAAGCGAGGTCGAGGAATTTATCGACGATGTGGTGTATTTGCGAGACGGGGAAATCGCTTTAATGGGTAGTGCCGAAACATTGTGCGAGCAGCGCTCGCAATCCCTTTCGGACATCTTTGCAGAGTTGGTGGCATGAGACCATTTGCAGTGTTATACCTTAAAGAATTTAAGGAGAACCTGAATACCGTCGCTCTGCTTTGGGTGGCTACGTTCGCCGTAGGCCTTTACGCCATAAGCCAACAAGCCGAGGCGGGTATTTGGGTGTCTATATTAGCGGCGAGCCCCTACATGGGGGTCTTGATATTACCTTTTTTGCTCGCGCAATCCTTCACCAGTGAAATAAAAGCACAAACAAATTATCAATTATTGGCCCTACCTGTAGCTCGTTGGCAGGTGGGATTGAGCAAAGTTGCTGTGGTGGTTACGGCGGGATCCGGGATCTGGTTGTTAACTACGGGGGCCATTCATTGGCTGGCTATTGGTTTTGATGAAAGCGATCTGACCTTTTTGCAAGGATCGAAATTGCAGGGCATTGATATTTGGGTACTAAGCGGATTGGGTTACCATGCTTTTGCATTGTTGTTGCTGGGCATTGCTTGTGTCATGGAGGGGGCCAAACAAAGCATAAAAAAACGCCGAAAATTGCTTAGTTTGGGTGTGTTTATAGCCTGTTTTTGGGTGTATTTCAAATTCACCGGTGAGCTTTCGATAGATTTGGGTGATTTGGGGATCTATTCGCTTGAATCCGAATTTTTGCACAGCGATGAACCTATGCAAGCCCCCATTGCAGGCCTGTTGTATACGGCGGTGATGGGAATCGGGTTTATAGCTATAGGGTTGGGTTTGTACGATCGCTTTGCTGAGGTCGACTAAAAAAGAGAGGCAAAATTGCATGCACATTCAAAGTTAAACCGATTATTGTGTGTTATGGGGGGGGCTCTTTTGATCTGTGGGCCGGCTTGGAGTGCTGAAGGCGAAATATTGCAAATAAGCAAGAGCGTTGATTTTGGGGATGCCGAGAGCGTGAAAGTTGAGGTGGAACTACGAGTCGGTGAATTGATCTTGCTTGCAGTGGATGGGACGGGGCTAAATGGGAATTTTCGCTTCAGCTCTGGGCATGGAGAACCCGAGATTGATTATCAAGTAGAGGGTCGTCTAGGTGTCCTGCGCATCACCGAAGTCGATAGTAATGGTGCCGATCGATCGGTTGATTTGGACGGCGTTCTTGAAGATGGCTTCAACTGGAATTTTTCCGATCACGCAACGATATGGGATATACGGTTGGGGGTCGGTCAGCCCCTGGATGTCGAGGTGAATGCTGGGGCGATGGCCGGGACGGTTGATATACGCGGCCTAAGCCTGCAGGGGTTTATGTTGGAAACGGATGCAGGGGATATCGATCTTGATTTGAGGGGGGAGTGGTTGGACAATTCCGAGGTGGAGATTGATGTTGGCGTCGGTGAACTTGAATTGCTGTTACCAGAAGACATGGGTTTGGCGTTAGTGCTCGAAAGTGGGATCGGCAGTGTTGATATAGAAGGGTTAGAGAAGGTCGAGGGAGATCAGATGGAGACCGACGGATTTCGCATGCCTTTTGGGGGCTTGGAGATAACATCGAAAATCGGTGGTTGGTTTGATCGCCACCTCGGTCAAAACGGCGTTTGGACCAACGAAAGTTATGGGAAGAGTGCAGCGAATTTAAGGCTCCGTATTAAATTGGGGCTTGGGCAATTGCGGGTCAGAGTCAAGGATTGATTCGCAATCACAGGATATCCAAACTTGGTGAAATGGAATATTTCTCAGCCATTTACCTAAATCGGTGCGATTTAGCCCAATTCAGCCTAAATACCGACAATAACAGCTGAGTATATATGATTATAAATTATTGTTTTCATTTGTATTAATAATCTTTTAACTTGGGCGTTAGGGATGTGGCAGGGGACGCATATTATGTAGATTGCTAATAGTAACTTGTTGTAAATTATCATGGTCAGGTGTAGGGGCGGGTATTGCTTTAATTGGAGCTAGGTTAAAAGGTAGGGATAAGTTGGCTACTTTCTATTTTCTGCTAAGTTTTTTATTAGGGCCGATTGCGATTGTATAGCTGATCTTTGATCGTCGCAAAGCCTGTCCATTTTGCCATAATGTCTTAAAGCCGAGCCTCAAAGTCTGCCCGTATTGTGACCATCGCTTAGTATATCCCCATCTGTAATTTTTTTCGACTTAGCAGGAGCGTTGTCCTACTTGGGAGAGCGCTTTTTTGTTTAACTGGTCGAGTTAATAAAATACGCTATCTGGTTATTTTACTAAAAGTTAGGATCCTATATTTGGCATCTTCGGGTTTTCTCTGAATTTGCAAATTGGGTTAGAGTCAATGCCGGTGAACTCATCTGCGAATTCAATATCTCAACCAATCGACTGTGCATACGGACTGTCTGAGTTGAGTATTTTAGAAGCCTTTGAAGACAAGTCGAGGGTATAGCGCCGATTCTCTAGAAATACTGCCCCAACCCGACCGACACCTGCCAAGCGTCAACGCTGACCCCATAGGCTATATCGCCGCGAAACACCGGGGTATTGTAGATTTTAGGCAAACCCAAGCGAAAACCTAAACCTGGAGAGTACTCCAGGTTTAGGTTTTCTATATCCGCGGTCCAAGCTGCGCCGATATCCAAAAAAACGGCGGAGGCTAGTACATACCAGGGATCGCGGATCAGCGTCGGACGAGCTTCGATATTAATGCGCAATCTCCTGTTGCCGTTAAAGCGCCGCGGGGAGAATCCCCGCAACCCACGCTCTAGGCCGAGTAGAAATTGAGCGGCGTCTTCACTGCGGTGTATGGCTTCCCCAGAGACATGCATGGCCAGTGAATGCACGGATCCTATTCTGGTATAGATCCTGAGGGTTGCAAGGGCGGATAGGTTGTATAATCCAGCTCCATCCAATCGTGTCGACGCGTATAAATTCATTTTTGTGAAAGTGCGCGTCGTCGGTTGTAAACGCGGGGCGAGTTGGATTTGATAAAAAGAAAAGGTGCGGTCCGAGCCCCATTCTTTATGGGTCATTCCCCAGTGTAGTGATAGCCAACTGCCGGCTTGCAGGTCTTCCAAGGGACCGAGATCGTTAATAAAACGGCGACGGATATAATTGGGTCTCCAGATGTGCAAACCCATGCTGGGAATGGCGCGGGTGCGGTCATTGGGGGCGTAGGAAAAGGGCGAACTGGCGTCGAAGCGCCGTTGAGAAACGCCCAGTTGGAATGAAGGGCGTATTTTAGTGTGCTGGCCGAAGGATCGGGTTATCCAGAGGCGGCCGTTGTTGATGCGGTCGCTGTAGCGCTGGTCAAGCTCACCGTTGGAGTATAAACGCTGCTCGCTTTGCCGGCTGGCCAGGGACAGGCCATAGGCCCGCTGGTCGGCTAAGGTGGCAAAAGGGCGGGCAACCTCAATCGAGAAGTTGTGACCTTCGGTGCCGGCGCCGATACGGCTGGAAAGGGAATGGCGAGTACCGGCCAAGCGCGGTTCTGTAAAATCAACATCGAGCCAATAACCAGAGATCGCGTGGTTTTCCATGGTCGTCCGCAGGCTTTGGCCGCGTCCGAAAAAATTGTAGTCGAGCCCTACAAGGCCAATGCTTAATTGGTCAATTTGTCCCGAAATCAAAGGAGACAAAGCGCGGGAGTACAGGTCTTCAACCGTAACAGTTACAATGGCCTCACCATGTGCTTCGGCATAGCGGATATCAACTTCACCAATGAAAAATAGGCGTCTGAGATTGCGGGCGGATTCTACGAATAGCATTGTATCGACCTGATCGCCGGTTGCGAAAAGCAATTCCCTGCGGATAATCTGCCCATCGGTGCGTTGGTTGCCTTCAATGATAATGCGCTGGATGTGGACAGTGTCTGTGAGGCTCCAAGCCTTGGTGCAGGATACTAAAATTAAGAAAAGGGAAAAAGCAAGTCGTGAGTTCATTGCAGACAGCGGCCACGTATTTCACGTAGTGATAAAACCATTCCCAAGAGAAATAGCGCGAAGGAGGTGCCGATGAGAAATAGGCGCAGTGAGGAAAGCCTGGCGCGCAGTTCTATATGGTGTTTGCCTGGACCTAAAGCCAAGCCGAGGAAGCGATCATAAGTTTCGAAGGGGAAGACTTCTTGACCATCGACGCGCACGATGAGGTAGGGGTAATAGGCATAAGAAAGACGGGCAAAGCAGGCTTCGCTGATAATGACATGCAGATCAACGCTGGAGCCGGTTACCCTGTGGGACAACACTTTAACCGTGGGCTGGGTTCCAAGATCTTGTTCCGGCTTTTGCTCAATGGTGAATATTTGCTCGGCCGTAGCTTGGTCCAAGCGTATGCCCATATTCTGCAAGAGCCAATATACTTTATACCATTGGTGACCTCTGGGAGTGGGGGCGGAATCGAGAAAGAGTGATTGCACGGCATCGTCTAAGCTGCCGTCGATTTGTGCCGAATTGAAGATTTCTTGCGGAAAAGGGGAGCGCTTGCCCGAGACGACTATGGGCGAATCATAGCGCATGTCCAACCAGTGTGCGAGTTGTTGGCTGTGGTTGCCGAGCAAAACGTGGCGGACGTTTAGCAGCATAAACCCGGATTGCAAAATAGGGGCGTGTGAAAGTTCGCCAAAATCATGTGGCGATTCGAGTTTTGAAATGAATAAACGGGCGAACTCGATAAATGGCCGGATGAAAGTTTCTAGCGAACGCAATTCACTCGGGTGAAAGGCGTCGGGCGTAGGGGTCTCGGAGAGGTATTGTTGTTGTGCAACAGACAGATAGATACTCAGATCTTGGGACAACCAGGCCATGCGATAAGGCGGGTATTCGTCGCGCTGGCGATAGGGGGCTGCTTTTTTGCGTATATCTGCAAATAGGGATGAATGTTTAAAATGTTCCTTTGGCTTTTTATGGGTATAGAGGTGCTGGAAAGTCGTAGAACCCAAATCAAGAAATATCACGACGAGTAGTAAGGTAAATATGCGATTGCCATAAGTGCGTCCTGGGTAAGATGCCAGGAGCAAATGGGCGCCGATCCCTGCCGTAAGCGACAAGAAAAATGAGAGGTAGAGCAGGTAGCGGGCTGCATTCATCACTTGGATAAACTGCAAATGGGCTATAGGCGGGAATCGGTAGCCAAAGACTATCGCACAAGATATCACCAGACAGGCTATAGCAGGTAATGTTCGCGAAGGTGATTTTTCAGAACGCAGAACGAGCGGGGAGAAAAGGCCGATGAAAGTGCAAATGAGTAAGCTCAACCCAAGATAGCCGCCATACCAATGGAAATTATCTATAGGCAGGATCCAAAAGCGAAAATTCGACCAGCCCAATAGATGGCGCCAAGTGGGGTCCGGTACAATTTGCTCGGGAATAGAAGCGTCCTTTAGGCCGAAACTCATAGCGTGCATATTGGTCAAGTCGCGTTCGGCCCACATGCCTATGGTCATATAACTACTGAGCCATAAACCGGCCAATAGCAAGATGATGGCAAAAGTAACCCTTTGCGGCTGTTGGCCGATTTTGCGCCAAGTCCAAAGGCGCAGGACGGTATAGATCCCCAGGAAGAGTCCTGCATAAGTACCGTACCCGGGGTGAGTGAAAAATAGACCTGCAAGTGCCAAGGCGCCGCCCGTGGCCGCGGTGAATCGGCGATTGCTTTGATTGAGATATTCGACGGCCAGAAAGGGCAAGGGCAGCATGGCATAGAATAGGGCCAATGGCAATCGACCCATAATCATCGTTTGTTGCAGATGCCAAAAGCAAAGCACATAGCCCAATCCAGAAACGGTGCCGGCCCGGCGGGATCGGCATAGTCGAGCCGAAAATAAAAACATCGCCAAACCCGAGCCGATATGGCAAAGTGCATGGCTGATTTTTATGCCGATGGTGAGGTCTTGCGCGAGAAAACTGAGCAGGCCCGTAAAATAAAAATAGAGGAAACCGTAATTTTCCAGGAAGGGTGATCCCGTGCCTAGCGAGAATGTCCAATAGGGTAGTTCACCCACGGCTAATGATTGCGCGACAAGATGCACGTAGGTGATGTGCTGTGGGGCATCGCCAGCCCAATGGGGCTCGCCGGGGCCGAAATAGTAGCGGACGCAGACCAGGGAAGTTGCTGCTAAAAGCAGCAGTGCGGAACGGTGATTGCCGAGCGCGTATTGCAGGAAATTGCCTAAAGAACGTTGGCGGACCTCAAGCGCGATAATGGTGCCGAGCAAGACGAGAATACAACCGAGGAGGATCGCGTCTATCGCGGTAAATTCAATGTGCCGGCTGAGGGCTTGGTAAAATCGGGCGGGCGTGACGTGTGAAGCGGCTGGTGCGAAAAGGGCCAACTTACTCATGGTGGTAAACTGAAAAAGGAACAGCAGACTCGCCAAGCCACAGAGTAAGGCGGCCATAAGGTTATTTGCAGCTAGTCTCTTGCTAAACATATTCCCGTGCAGATTGGAAAGTAAGGAGGTGAGTTATTGCGTCGCAATCTTATAGATTGGTGGCGGAGTGGGTGGTCGGCCGGAAATTAAACTATTAATGTTACTTGCGCGATAGAAACTGCTTTAAAATATATCCCACCCTCAAAAAGGTAAATCGATTGAAAATCGCAAAGTTGGATACATACGTCGTCAGCGTTCCCTATAAGTGGCGAGAAAATAGCGCTCGCGTGCGTCGGGATGGAGTGACATCGGTCTTGGTGCGTTTACAAACGGACGATGGTCTCATTGGGTGGGGCGAGTCGTGTCCTGGACCTAATGTCGAAAGCATTCGCGAGGCGGTAGTATCCGCCGAGCCGATACTGATGGGCAGTGATCCGTGGAATACCGAGCAATTGGCGCATCATTATTTTCATACCGCGCATTGGGATTTGCGTCCGATGACGGGTAACTTCGCCTACGCGGGTTTGGACATGGCCTTGCGGGATCTACAGGGCAAAGCCTGCGGTCAGCCCTTGTATCGCTTATTTGGTGGTGCGGTGCGCAAAGAAGTGGATTATTTCTGCTATTTGTCAGCGGATTCGCCCGATTCAGTCTCCGCGCAAGCACAACGCGCAACCGCTGCGGGATATCGCGTCTTTTATCTCAAAGTCGGTGTAAACCTTGATCGAGAACTTGCGATGGTAGCGGCCTTGCGGCAGGCCATTGGTGCTGAAGGTAAAATACGTATTGATGCCAATGGCGCTTGGTCCGTCGCTGAGGCGGTGCGCAACCTCGATGCCTTTGATCGTCACCAAATTGATTTTGCAGAACAACCCGTGTCGCAAGATCCCATTCGCAACATGGTCGAGCTCAAAAAGAAAGTGAGTGTGCCCTTAGCGGCCAACGAGGGTTTGTGGCGCCAAGCTGATGTGTGGGAGGTCATTCGGGCTCGGGCAGCGGATGTGTTGTGTTTCAGTCCCTATTGGGTCGGTACCCTGGCCGCGTTCCACCGCTTGTCTCATGCGGCGGCCAACGAGGGGTTGGCGGTTTGCCGTCACACACATGGTGAACTGGGGCTGATGGCGGCGGCATCACATCATCTGTGTCTAACGTTGCCAAATTTACTAATCGGCAACCAACAAACCGCGGCACTAATGGATGGCGATATTCTCACCGAAGATCTGCCCATCGCTAAAAGTCCGGTCTGGGGTATTCCTACTGGAACGGGTTTAGGGGTCGAAGTCGACTTCAGTAAGGTTGAAAAATACCAGCAGGCTTATAATGAAAACGGTCAGTTTCTGCCCTATCAACCAGAGATGTTTAACGACTGAGGGCATTAAAACGATGTGCTTGCGCTTCTTGGCCGGCTTATGTACCATTGAGTAAATCCATAGTTTTCAATGGGCTACTTACGTTTTGCTGCTGATTCCATAGCCTGTATGCTTCGATGAAATACAAGCCGGAATGGGGCGCTAAATATTGCCAATAATGGTTTCCCCGGTATGACAAAATCGGATTTTTCACCCTAAGTTATAACCTGCTGAGCGCAGAATGTGATAATCGCGATGAATCTTCTGCGAAATTTATTCGCTAAAAAAGCTAAGTCCATCCCAACGGTAACTTCTAAACATATTCCCAAACCGCCCCCCGAAGACTTTAATGCGGCAGGCGTCCTGCTCGATTTGGCGGAGCGGCGGGATGTGGACTTGGTGCTGCGGGGATTGGATGATCACCTAGAAAGGGTTCAGGAACAGGATCGCGAGCCTGAGGCTTTGCGGTTGTTGTCTTGGGCTGAGGGGGAACTAAACCTAGTGCAATCACCGCAACCAGCACAGTACGCCCTGCTCGGCAATATTTGTCAACGGTTGGAACCGACGCAAAACGCTGATGCGCTGCAGAGGGCATTAGGTTTTTATGGTGTTGCATTGACGGGCTACCAGGAAGCACGCGAGCTGGAGGGCACGGCCGTAGTCTTGAACAATATGGGGCTTGCTTTGCTTGCCTTAGCGAGGACTGACGCCCGCCAATATGCGGAGACGATCCCGCTATTGGAGGAAGCATTGCATTTTTACGAAAATGGAGAGGATTGGCAGCGTCGCGCCGATATCTGTTTAAGCCTTGGTGAGGCTTATGCCGGTCTTGAAGAGCCGGGTTTTGACCATTATGAGTTGGGACGTGAATTCTTGGAGCGCAGTAGGGCGCTATACGAACGCTGCGATGATGAGTATGGCCAGGCGATGGCACAAGGCCAACTTGGCGATGTGCATGTCGAATTGGCGGTGCAGGATGGGCAAATATCGTTGGGGAAGGCCGTTCTTCATTATCGCAATGCCCTGGCGCTTTTTGTCGATTTAGGAGAACCATTGGTCCTCGCCCGGTACCAGGAACGCTTGGCCAATGCTTATGGCGGTCTCGGCGAGGAGGAGCACTTGCGCAAAAGCCTGCGGGCAGCGCAAAGGGCGGTTGAATTATACGAAAAACACAAGCAAAAAGCTGATTTGGCTCGTGCCGGACTGGGGCTTGCGCGGATTCACCTGGCCTTGGTTGGTTTGGGCGCGGAAGATGAGCTACTGCCCGGTTTTGAACAATTGCGGCGTACATTGGGACTTTTTCGTGACATCAAAGATCGAAGTGGTCGGGCTGAATGCCTGCTGCAGTTGGCGCAGATTTATCAATATGGCGAATCCGATCGGCAGGATGCAGACTTGAGGCAGGCCTTTGATTGCCTGACAGAGGCGCTGGCCATTTATCGTCTGCAAGGCCAGGATGAGGCCGCTGCGCTTGTGCAACGGCAATTACATGCACTGGAGCAACCCGATGCCTATACGGGCTGAGTGAAATAAATGCTACTCTTGCACAACCTCGGCAGAGGCGTAGTTAAGATGCTTTGGGGGAATGCGGTCAATGCTTGGCGCCTGTTCGAATTCTCCATAGCGGTCGTTAGGGCATTGGTCCAATTTTTTCGCCGGCAAGGTTTCCGTTCCGCCTTTAGCGTGACAACACAGCAAGTTTATTTTACCGGCGTGGAGGCTATGCCTTTTTTGGGGATGTTGTCACTTTTGCTTGGCTTTGTCGTCATAGCACAGTCGCTGCCCCAGTTACAAGGTGTAGGAGCGCATGCTCTAATCGGTCAGATCTTGGTGATCAGCATTGTACGCGAATTGGGACCGATTATAACCGCGATGGTTGTGATTACCCGATCCGGATCGGCGATGGCCACCGAGATGGCGACAAATCGCATAAGCGGGCAGGTCGAGTCGCTTGAGGCGATGGGCATAGATATTTTCCACTTCCTCGTAGTGCCCCGGGTGTTGGGTTGTATGATTTCGATGTTTTGCATGATCCTCTTTTTTGATATCATCTCGCTGGTGGGAGGCTTTCTTGTGGCCAGCACGCGGTTGACGATGCCCTTTAACCTTTACTTGCAATATATATTTACCTCCTTGGCACCACTTGACCTCTATCTTAGTCTGTCAAAGGGCCTGCTTTTCGGCGGCATTATTGCTTTATTCTCCTGTTATCACGGGCTTAGAGCGCGTAGGGCGATCTACGAAGTACCCATGGTCGCGCGTTCTGGGGTGATTCAGTCGATGTTTGCTGTATTTGTATCCAGCGCTGCTATCTCTGCCCTATTTTATTGGATTTAATGAGCCTGCGATGTCAACCGTTATAGCATTGCGAAATATCTCGCTGCAAATGGGACAAAGCCTTTTGCTGCAGCAGATAAATCTCGATTTGGCGGAGGGAGAGACGGGGGTGATCGTCGGTGATACAGGCAGCGGCAAATCGACCCTATTGCGGTTAATATTGGGCTTGCCCGGTATGCAACAGGAGGATCAGGTTCTGCTAGAGGGCGAGGTGGAGGTCGCCGGTCGCCCAATTTTCGATTTGGATCAGAGGCAATTACAGGAATTGCGGTGGCAAGTCGGGGTGGTCAAGTGGGGAGGTGGTCTGATAGAGAACATGGATGTGCGGCGGAATATATGCCTGCCGCTTGCCTATCGTGCTAGCCATTTCAGCGGCGAGGATATAGACAGGCGCTGTGTTGAAATCATGAACCGCTTGGATATTGCGCATCTTGCTGAATTGGGGCGGCGGCCCGTCACCCTGAACGCCGAAGAGCGGGCCTACGTGTCTTTGGCTAGGGCGCTAATTAACGAACCCATTCTATTGCTTGCCGATGATGCAACGCTGGGTATGGGGGAAGAGATGGCGCAACGTTTTATCGAGCATTTATTCGCCGGTCAAGGATTGCCCAAATTGATGGTGACAACGAGGTTGTTGCCCTATGTAAATAGAGGTGATCGCTTTTACTTATTGGAAAAGGGTACCGTTATACCGCTCGGAGATAGGCAAGAGGTGTTAGGGTGCAATCATCCATGGATTCGGGCCGAATTGGCCAATAGCAGTCGGGGTTAATTCACTATGCGCGAAGGTAAATTACTTCACGAAAGGGCCAGTGGGCACGCCTTGGTAGGGCTCTTTGTGTTGCTCGCGATCTTTTTGTTTGCATGGCTGTTGTTTTCTCAGCAAGATCAGGTAGCTCGCTACCACATCGTTGCCGAGTTCAATACGATCAACAATCTAAGTGAGGCGACTAAGGTCAAATTGCGCGGATTTACGATTGGGCAGGTCGAAAATGTGGCATTTGACCCGCAACCAGCCACCGGAGAGCCCTATTTTCAGGTTGAATTGGGCATCGAAAAACGTTATCCAGTACCTGCTGGAACCATCGCGGAAATCCGCGGCAGCGGTTTGGTCGGGGAGACGTTTATCCATCTAGATGTCAGCAAGGCGGATGGGGCGATGCTGTCGGCTGGATCTCGGATTAAAGGGCGGGATGCATTGGGTATGAAAGAATTGCTCGCCAGCGTCACCGAAATGGCGCATAAATTGGGAGGGGCGGGGGAGAGCCTGCGGCGCGCGGATCTCGGCTATAAATTGGGGCGGCTCGGTGACAGTGGCCACCGAGTGGCGAGCAGCCTTAGTCTGGTTGCGCACAGTGCCGACAGTTTGCTGCATAGTAGTCGGATCCTGCTGGAGACGATGGGACCGGGTTTTGAGGGGGTACTAGCGGGTTTACAGGCAAGTACCGAACAACTGAATCGTACCATGCAGCATGCCGATACCCTTGTGGTGGGCAGCCAGGAGGATGTGCACAACTCGCTCAAATCGCTGCGGCAAGTCGTCGAGAGGCTCGATATGGTATTGCAACGGGTGGATCAAATGGTATTATACAAAGAGACCGAACTCGATTCGACTCTGAGCAATTTACACGCGGCTTCCAAGGCAGTGCGAGAGATAAGTGAACATCCGTGGAAATTGATAACCGGACAGAATAGGCCGGTTACGGAACCTGCAGAAAGTGATGAATAAAGGCGCTGAAACTACCGTCAAGGCCCTACGCGATCAGTTGTTAGCCGCAAGGGAAGAACGTAACCTGAGCAAATTGCGTAATGTCGAGGATGGTTTGCGCCAGTTGGGCAAAGTTGGGTATCGATGCTGTCTGGTCGATTTCGACCGCTGTCGATTACGCTTTTATGTCCGGTTGCTCGGCTATGAACAAGCCCGGGTTAAGGTGCAGATTGAATTTCCGATAGCACTAGACGTCGACCCGGTGCAGTGGTTGCCGCTGTCGCATTTGGCCGACTATGAAGAGGCGGAAAATACCTATAGTATTCGTCGGATCTATGAAGGTATGGCCCATTATATCCAACAAAAGTCGCCGACGTTGCAACGAGGCGCATTACGGCTTGGGCTTAAACCTTCTAAGCGATGTGAAGCCGAAAGAACGGAGACGGGATCGCGTAGTGGGCGGGGTTGGTTTTATTTGACAAGTGCCCTGCTTCTGATTGCCGTTTTCTTTTTGTCTTATATCCAAATGGGCAAAGTTTTTTTTTGATATGAAATTCGCCACTTCGTATATGATCGTCATCCTTGTGGCAGGTGCGCTTGAGCTGCATGCGCAATCGGCCGAAAGCTACTTTGAGAAGGGGCGAATTTACCACACGGGTGAAGAGGGGGCGCAGGATATTGAAAAAGCGCTCTCCTATTACAAGGCGGCGCTAAAGCGCAATGGTGTACTGTATCCGGCTCTATATAACTCGGGGTTGATTTATCACCACCGACAAGAGTATGCCCTTGCACAAACGCTTTTTATCAAAGCCGCTAAAGCAGCGGCAGATTCCCCCCTGGACGCCAAGCGCTATGGTGCGATGGCCCGCAACGGGCTTGGCTCGACCTATCAGAAACTTGGCAAGAAATCGCAGGCCGAAAAACAGTTCGGCATAGCCAAGAGACTGTTCCCCTCCTTTGTTGAAGCCCATTATAACCACATCAATTTACTATTACTGCAAGACCGTGCAAAGGAAGCACGTAAGGCTTTGCTTGTCGCTGAGAAGTTAGCGCCAAGTGAACGCTATGGAAAATTTAAAGGCCGGTTGAAGGTCGAAGAAAAACGGGAGGACAGTAGTTGGGCGAACAGTGTTCTTGGGATTGCGGCTTTCATCGTTTTACTTTGGCTCTATTCGCTTTTCCTCCGGCGACAATCGGTTAAGAGGGCGGAAAAGCGCTGATTGACCATGTGATATCTCCCACCTATATTCGATGCAATCTCAGGTGCCGAAGATCTTTCGGAGAATAGGGAAGGCGGTTCAATTCCGCCACGGCCCCGCCACTGTGACCGGTTGTGCAGATTTTGGCCCCGATTTTTTTGCGGGTCAGTGAGCCAATCGGGAGTCAGTAGACCTGCCTGCGATCTAATGTGCGAACGGCCTGCGTGGGATAGGTCGTTTGGGCTGGCTAAGCTCTTATTGTCACTTTGAGCCGATCCCACTGGGGTCGGTATTTTTTGGTTAAAATTATGAATCTGGTCAATTTAGCGGAAGTCGCCGCGGGGTACCGCAAGGGGGAAGCGGCCATAGAGAATATCGACCTTGCCCTACCCAAAGGGGATTTTCTTGGGTTGATCGGGCCGAATGGTTGCGGCAAGAGCACGTTAATTCGTACGATTGCTGGTGTGGTGCCGCAATATTCGGGTGAGATACGGATCGGGGGAGAGAATCTTTCGAGGATGCTGCGCCGTGATTTGGCTCGATATATCGCGGTGGTGCCGCAAGAGATCATTCCTTCGATTGCCTTTGAGGTACGTCAATTGGTCATGATGGGACGATATCCGCATTTGGGGCGGATGAAGGCACCCGGGATAGAAGACCAACGGTTGGTCGATGTCGCTCTTGAGCAGACGGCGGCGACTCAATTTGTTGGTCGCAGGATAGACGAGCTGTCTGGGGGAGAACGGCAACGGGTATTTATCGCTAGGGCTTTGGCGCAAAACCCGCAGGTTTTGTTGCTTGACGAGCCGACAAATCACTTGGATATAAACTATCAAGTCGAGGTATTCGACTTATTATACAAGCTAAACCACGATAGGGGTTTAGCCGTCATTTGTGCAACCCACGATCTAAATTACGCGGCTGAATACTGCAAGCGTGTCGCTTTGATGGACAATGGGCGGATTCGGGCGCTCGGTCCGGCGTCCGAGGTATATAATGCCGAAGTTCTCGCGGAAGTCTATGGAGTTGGAATTCGAGTCGAAGCGGGGCAAAGAGTCATACCTTTATCACGGCGCATGGATGGGGAAAGACTGTGATTGTCAATAAAATGGTTGTATTTATCGGTGTGGCTTTGGGATTGATGATGGTTGCGACAGTACAAAGCGATGCCGTGAAATTGATCGATGATCTCGGTGTGGAGGTAGAAATTGCAGGCGGGCCAGAACGCATCGTTTCGCTGGCACCGAGCAATACCGAATTGCTCTATGCTTTGGGCATGGGTAATAAAGTGGTTGGCGTTACCGAAGTCTGCGATTTTCCAGTAGAGGTAGCCAAGGTAGAAAAGGTAGCCGGATTCAATTCGGTTAATCTAGAAAAAATAGCGGCGGTTAAACCCGATTTAGTTTTAGCGGCGCGAGGCAACGATATCGAAGGGATCAGGTCCTTGCGAGAATTGGGCATTCGTGTTTTCTCCCTAGATATTCAGAGTCTGCAGCAATTATTGCAGGCTGTCGATCGCGTCGGGGCGCTTTGTGGGGTAGAGGCGGTAGCCGCCCGTCTACGCGGTGGGCTCGATAAGAGAATACAAAATGTGGCAGATCGGCTTGCGCATGCACAAGGTAATCCTAGGGTCTTATGGGGATATTGGAGCGATCCAATGTATACCGCAGGACCGGGCACCATGATCGACGATGTAATAACACAGGCCGGGGGATTTAATGTGGCTAGTACGGCAGAAGGAGCCTGGCCACAAGTAGGTCTTGAGACGATTCTGTCTTGGGCACCAGAAGTCATCGTCACTACCTATCTTCCTACGGGACAAGATTCGTTGGCTACGGAGATTTTGCGGCTGCAAAAGACGGATGGTTGGAAAATGGTTCCCGCGGTTAGCGATAGCCGGCTCTATTTCATAGAGGCGGATTGGCTGATGCGCCCTGGGCCACGTTTAGTTAATGCCTATGAACAATTGGCTCGGACTATTCATCCGCAACTTTTTAAGGAGCCATGATCGCCAAGCCAATTGGTAGGGGGTATACCTTTTTCGGATTAACGGCCTTATTGGGCGTCGGAATCGTTATGTCACTGGGCATCGGTGCGGTGGAAATACCTCCGCTGAGAATTGTCGAATTACTCGCGCAAATGGTAGGATGGGGCGGGCCAGCGAATGGGGTAGACGCCGTTATTATTGGGGATATTCGCCTGCCCCGCATACTATTGGCGGTTTTGGTTGGGGCGGCATTGGCGATGAGCGGCACGGTGATGCAGGGTTTTTTTCAAAACCCGATGGCTGATCCTTATATCATTGGCATTTCGTCTGGGGCGGCGCTTGGGGCAACGCTGGCCATTGTTGCGGGGTTGGATTTCTGGTTCTTCGGTCTAAGCGGCGTGGGATTATTTGCCTTCGCTGGTGCCTTGGTGGTGACCTTGGCGGTATATGCTATTTCTTTGCGGGGGGGGCGTTTACCCTCAACGGTGGTGCTGCTCAGCGGTATCGCCTTGGGTTCGTTGGCCGCGGCGTTAACTTCATATATGATGATTTCTGTCAATGACGGAGCCGACGTGCAGCGCATTTTATTTTGGTTGATGGGCAGTTTGGCCTCTAGACGTTGGGAACATGTGCATATGGTTTGGCCGCAAATTGTCGTTGGCGGTCTCTTTCTGCAGTTCTACGCCCGCGACCTCGATTTAATTGTTCAAGGGGAAGAGCAGGCCCAATTTCTTGGGGTCGATGTGGAGGGCGTCAAACGGCGCTTGCTCGTCGGAGCAACGTTGTTGGCGGCGGGGGCGGTTGCGGTGAGTGGGATTATTGGTTTTGTCGGTTTAATTGTGCCTCATGTTATGCGTCTTCTGGTAGGTCCTAATCATCGGGTCTTATTGCCAAGTGCAATTCTTGGTGGTGCTATTCTGATGGTCGGTGCCGACTTATTGGCGCGCGTGTTGGTTGAACCGGCCGAATTGCCTATCGGCATTATAACCTCGCTCTTGGGCGCACCATTTTTCCTTTATCTATTACGTCGTAGGGGGGGAATACACTAGGGGAAAAAGGCTCTTGTGTGGAGGCCTATTTAAAATTAACTTTAGCCATGACTAAAATAAAAAAAAGCTGTAGCTAATTATAGTTTTGCACTAGGAGGAATCTACATGCGAATTAGGCTAATATTGGTGCGCTACGCCGGATTGGCAGGGTTGGTCCTGTTGATGGGGTGCGACGCGATGATGACCGAAGCGCCAACGGCCGGTGATGATTTTACCGCCCCATTAGACGGAATGTCCAATGACTTAAATGGCGCCTTTCTCGTTGGGGATGAAAACTTCGAACGGGCATTTACCGTTGCCGAGGGTCTAGGCCCGATTTTCAATAATATTGCATGTGAGGGCTGTCATCCAGGCGATGGGCGTGGCACCCCAGAGATGGGCTTTTTCCGCTTTAGCCGCGGCTCGGATTTAGCGGTTGACATAGGCGGTCCCCAGCATCAGGACAAGGCGATACCTGGTCTCCGGTTGGAGATTCTTCCCAATGGCGTCGATTTATCGTTTCGCATGCCGCCGCCAGTTTTTGGGATGGGATTGATTGAGGCGATACCCGTAGAGACGATCCTTGCAAATGCAGACCCCGACGACGATGACGGCAATGGCATTTCTGGCCGTGCTAATTGGGTGATGCCTCCGGATTTCGTTCCTGTGCATCATGTCGGAGGGGGCGATCAACTGCAATTAGGGCGCTTTTCGCGCAAGGCACAGGTCACATCCCTTATTGAGCAAGTCGCGACGGCCTATCAGCAGGATATGGGCATTACCAACGATTTTATTCCCGTCGAAAACCATCACCCACAAGTTGCTGGAGGGGTCGCGCTTGGTGACGAAGTGGGCGATCCAGAGATTCCCGCTTCCACGGTACTGCTAACAGCCCTCTATGTTCGTCTGCTTAAACCGCCGGCAAGGGGAAATGAAACCGCTGAAGTATTGCGTGGAGAGCAACTATTTGGCGAAATCGGTTGTGCCAGTTGCCATGTGCCGATGATGCGTACGGGGACCAGTGGGATTCCAGAGTTGAGCGAAGTGGATGCGCATTTATATTCTGATTTGCTACTGCACGATATGGGACCTGGTTTGGCCGATAATAGGCCGGACGGCGATGCTGATGGTAGCGAATGGCGGACCGCTCCACTGTGGGGGACCCGCCTGGTTGGGGATTTTCTCAATGGCGAAGAGTTCTATTTGCACGATGGCCGGGCGCGGTCGGTGAGTGAGGCTATTGCCGAACATGGGGGCGAGGCGCAAGGTTCTAGTGATGCTTATACGGGCCTATCGACCGATGATCGTCAAGCTCTTATTGCCTTTGTGGAGTCGCTTTAATGGATCGACGACAAGCACTTTGCAATGTCGGTGTTGGTTTACTCGGGCTCTATGGTTGTGCGGGTTTGCCGACATTTCAAGCGGCATTGATACAGGGGGGCTTCGAACTGAAAAGATCGGACATTGACGAGGCGTTATTGGCAGAAGGGGGGGTGCGTGTGCGGGCGGTCGATTTATCAGAAGATATTGCGTTGATGCAACACGATGACGGGATCCTCCAAGCCCTGGGCATGACCTGCAGTCATTTGGGGTGTCAAGTGCGGCCGGGCGGGGGGTTTTTGGTTTGCCCATGTCATGGTTCGACTTTTGACCTTCGGGGGGAAGTGGTACGCGGTCCGGCTCAAAGAGCATTAAATCGATATATTGTTACAGAAAAAAATGGGCGTATAACTATTTATGCATCAACAAGATAGAGAGGAAAGTTAATGCGCGGATTTAATGTGCTAACTCGATACTGCGCCATCGCGCTTATTCTGTCTTTTCAATTCGTGAACGCCGACGAAAGACCCTTGGTTGATGGCGGGATTGGCGATAAGCCCTTTATGACTGGGGAAAAGGGTAAGACTCGGATTGGAGGGTATTCCGAAGTCCATTTCCGCTATGGGCGATCAGATGGTGTAATAGAGGAGTTGGGTTTTGAGGCGAAGCGATTCAACCTGTTTTCCTATACTCGGGTTGCCGATCGTCTGCAGGTTGTATCAGAACTCGAGTTTGAGGAAGGCGGTGAAGAAATAAAACTCGAAATCGCGGTAATCGATTTTGAGATCCATCCGGCGCTGACCTTTCGCGGTGGGATTATCCTTTCGCCGCTAGGGCGATTTAATCTCTCTCATGATAGCCCGGCCAATGATCTGACCGACCGCCCATTAGTTAGCACGCAAATTATACCGACGGCGCTTTCAGAGGCGGGTATGGGATTTTATGGTTCATTCTATCCTTCGGCCGCGGCAAGGCTTTCCTATGAAATTTATGCAGTTAATGGTTTCAACGAAGGTGTGATAAGCGATAGTGGCAACGGAACGCGTATTGCCGAAGGGCGAGGTAATTTCGAGGATAATAACAACCGGCCCGCTCTTGTCGGTCGTTTGGCTTTTAGCCCGCAGGCCGGATATGAAATCGGAGTGTCACTACATACGGGGGCCTATAACGCTTGGGAAATTGAGGGATTGATGGTCGCTCAGAAGCAGGAGTTGACAATATGGGCACTCGATTGGGAAGTGAAATGGAGGGCTTTCGAACTCGTCGGTGAATACGCCGGTGCCTCGGTGGATGTGCCTGTTGAGACTGCTTTATTGCAGGAAAACCAGGCGGGAGTCTACATGCAAGGCAATGCTCATTTTGGCCGGGGATGGCTCAATGCCTTGCCTGAGTCGGTTTTTACCGGAGTTCTTCGCTATGGAGTGGTCGATTTTGATACCGATGTCGACGGTGATAGCGAGCGCCGGTGGACCTGGGGGCTTAATTTTCGTCCCAATGCAGAGGCTGTCTTTAAGTTAGATTATCGCCGGGAAAAATCGCTTGATCCGCTCAGCAACGAAGTAAAAGGGGCGGCATTGCTTTTTAGTGCTGCCACCTATTTCTAAGAGCTTATGAGTCGTTTTCACCCTCCTACTCGTATTGTCTGCCTTGCTGCTAGCGGCGGATACTATTGTGCGGCTCGGGCCTAGGGTTAAATTGTTGGTGGTCAGTAGCTTCGCCCAAACTGCCTGAGTTATTGGCCGGGATCCCCCGTATCGGTGGGGTTTTCGAGACCTACGCTACAAAAGATAATTTCATTAGAGCCCGACTTAATCATTGCCACCAGTGATGCGCAGGCGGATACGGTTGCGGTTTCGTTAAAGGCGGGTTTGCCGGTGTTGGCGCTCAATCCGCACCGCCTTTGCGATATCGAACAAAATATACATCATTATTGGTGCAGCGCTTGGTGGGTTGGCGGCGGCTAACCTGTTGACTATATGGTTTTGCAACTGAACTGGCTAGTTTGAGGTTGCCGAGGGCGGCAGGCACACGCCCAGCCATTTTTTTAGGAGTGGCCAGATCCCTTGGTTGGAGGTATCGGTTGGGTCGGAGACCTCATTGATCACTTAGGCGGTCTTGATGTTTTCTCGGAACTACGTTCTAAGCCCATTGCGAATGAACGCCCGATTGACCCGATTGAAGTTCTTGTTCGAAGCCCGGACTTGATCGTTGCTTCTTGGTGTGAGAAACCGGTTGACGTGGCGCAAATCTGCGCCAGGCCCGGCTGGGATGAGTTGCCCGTTGTGAGGATGCGGTGGGTACACGAAATTCACTCGGATGAGATCCTGCAAGCCGGTCCAAATATTCTACGGGGCCTAGAACCCTAAGTCGAATAATCACAGATTTCAGCAAATATAACGGAGCGAATGGTTACTCTATCTAAGATCTATACGAAGACCGGCGATGCTGGCCGGACGCATCTGGGCGATATGTCAGATGTGGCCAAGACAGATGTCCGAATTGAGGCCTACGGCTGTGTTGACGAGTTAAATTCGACGATCGGCCTCGCCCGGGTTCACGGTGCAGGACCCGTGGAAGTGCTTGCACGGGTGCAAAATGACTTGTTTGATGTCGGGGCTGATTTGTGTGTTCCATACGCCGAGGGTGAGAAGGTGGGGGAGCGCTTGCGGTTACAAGATGCACAGGTCGAATATTTGGAAAAGCAGATCGACCTCATCAATGAGGACTTACGACCTTTGAGAAGTTTCGTATTGCCCGGAGGGACAGGGGCGGCGGCTTGGTTGCATATGGCCCGTACGGTATGTCGGCGGGCTGAAAGAGAAGTTTGGCGCTTGGCCGGAGACGAAATGGTGGGTCAATCCGTACAAAAATATCTCAACCGGCTGTCCGATTTGTTATTTGTACTGGCGAGATCGGCCAATAAGAATGGGGATGAGGATGTATTATGGAAACCGGGAGAAGGAGCCGGGAATGAATAGCTTTAGAGCCCTTAGTGGCTTGATTACTCTATTGGTCATAATGGTTAGCTGCAGCCAGAATTTCAGTTCGGAGGAACCGGCAACGGCTATGGCAGAAAACGGATTTAAACCTGTCGCCGATGTCGCAATCGCCGAAGTGAAAGAGGGTTTGCAGGCTTTGGGGCCCTTGAGCGGTGAGCCGCCAGAGGGGTGGATCCCACAGCAACCATCTAGTTCGATGCGGGTGGCCCAATATGGACTTCCCGGTCCTGCTGGGGAGGCGACATTGGGGGTGTTTTATTTTGGACCGGGGCAAGGCGGGGGGCTTGAAGCCAATATCGAGCGATGGTATGGTCAGTTTAGCCAGCCGGATGGTCGTCCGACCAGTAAAACGGCGAAACGTTGGAATAAAAATGTAGCCGATATCGCGATATCTATGGTGGATATAAGCGGGACGTTCGCTGCGGGGATGGGCAATGAAGAGACTCGGGAAAACTATCGTATGCTCGGGGCAATTGCCGTTCATAGATCAGGCGCGGTCTTTTTTAAATTGACTGGCCCTTTTGCAACCATCGCCCAGTGGGAACAGAGTTTTAATCAGTTTTTGGATAGTTTGACTGCTAGTGAAAAGCAAACTGAAAAAAGGGTAGGAGGGGTGTGATATGTATGTGCAGTTGGAAGATGAATTTGGCGACATAATAGGCAAGGCAAGGCGAGGTCAGGAACTGGAGGTGGCGGATCTTGCCGAACGAGTCGGGTTACCTGCAGCTGATATAGGAAAAATCGAAGAGTATGAAATGATCCCTGATTCTAGTAAAATTGCAAAGCTGGCGGAGAGTCTCGGTTTGCACGAAGGAAAGTTGATCGATAGTTCCACTCGTCAATTTTTCCCCCTCTATCCAGCTGGCCGCGCGATTTCCGGAATTAAGGTCGAGATGTTGGTTTTGGGCAGCGGTTTTCTGATGAACGGGTATGTAGTAGGTTGCGAAGAAACAGGTAAGGCCGCGGTGGTTGACCCGGGCTTCGATCCGGAGAAGATTCTCCGCATTATCGAATCGTCGGGTATGGAAGTTGAAAAGATCCTGTTGACCCATGGCCACCAAGACCATGTCAGCGCTCTATCCGAACTCTGTCAGGCCACTGATGCGCCCGCTTTTATCAATTCTGAAGATCTTGATTTGATGGGAAAATTGGCGAATAAGGTGGAGGGTAATTTAGCGGAAGGGGACAGTATACAAATTGGGAAACTTCGTTTTGATCTACGTGCGACGCCAGGACATACGGCCGGTGGGATAAGCCTTGTGCACAGTGAGGTGGCCTTTGTTGGCGATGCCTTATTTGCAGGTTCGCTGGGGGGGACTCGCAGCTTGGTTAATTTCTGCAAGCAATGCCAGGCCGTCAAAGAAAAGGTTCTCGCCCTTGATGATAAGGTGTTGCTATTTCCGGGGCACGGTCCCGCGACGACTGTCGGGGAAGAAAAAGTGCACAATCCCTTTTTTAGTTAACTTTATGAAGCTTGTAGGTGTTAGTGATATTTTAGGCGTTTTATGACTGCGATTCGGCGAATTAAGGGCTATCCTCGGGGGTTTGAGGACGCCCTTTTTCTATGGCTTCATTTAAAGTCCAATCGTAGTCGAAGTAGTCGAGTTCGATATCTTCGCTCTGTAAGATTTGGCTTGTAGTAGCTGGCGGGAGATAGGGCAATAGGTAATTGACAATCGGTGGTTTATCCTCAGGATTGGCCCTGCCCGAGGGAAACCAATCGATAAAGTCCTTGCCGTACCAGTCGACTATCTTAGAAAGAGTGAGTCGCCGTCCCTGCAATTGTACGTGTTTGGGATCGCGGGCGAAGCGTTCGAGCGACCGTTCAAGCATTGAGTCGAGGTTGTTACCAGTATATGCGCGCTTTTCAAGCTGCGGGCAACTTTGCGCGCCGCAATTGACGGCAAAGTGTATACGAGGGTCGCGGAATTCCGGCCGGATGATTCGATCCTCTATATAATCCAAGGTTAGTTCGAGGCCACCGGCGATAAATTTCTGTCGGTTGAAAAAACCACTGAATAGAAAAGCGTCCTTGACACTGGCTATGGGATAGGCATCGATAACGCCCCTGAGAACAAAGGCATTGTAGGCGTTGATCCAATACGCAAGACTATCGTCGGTTTCCGGGAAACGGTCGGGGTGGCTGGTGGGGCTGTAGTTAGCAAGACTGTCTATATAGGCATCGAGGAGGCTACGATCCTGGGCGAGCGCGCCATAGCGGACTAACCCGTTGTCATATACGTATTTTTGCAGGACCTGATTAAAAAAATTGTGCTTGAAGGGAGATGCTGCGAATAGGGTTGTGGGAAGCGCAAAAAAAAGAAAAACGAATATATAGATCATAGCTTTTATTTAATGTTTAGAGGGGGTCATTTTTATATCTGATGCACATGTCCCTAGCAGGGTTTCGCGCTATATTTGGTGCATGCAAAACGAAAATCCCCATCCGGTCTTGCCCCAGTGAATTCTATGACCCGTGACCAAGTAGTCCTCTGGGCCGTGGCCCTAGCGTGGTTTGCGATCTATCTGGCCTCCATGCTCTATCATACAGGGGGGCGGTTGGCGCTGCCCTTAGATGATTCCTTTATCTATTTTCAATACGCCCGCCAAGCTGCGGATGGCCAGTTCCTGCAATACAATACCGGTGTCGAAGCGACCGCGGGGGCGACCAGTATCTTGTATATGTTATTGTTGGTCCCGGGTTTTTGGCTGGGTATATCGGGTATTGGCATGGTCTGCTATGCTCTTTTATTGGGCTACATATTTCTTGGCCTGAGTGCGATTCAACTCTTTAAAATAGGCCTGCAATTGAATGGCCGTTTTAGCGCTTGGATTTGCTCGTTGCTGTTTCTGTCGTGTGGGCCAGTGTTGTGGGGATATTATAGCGGGATGGAAATTGGCTTATTTAGCTTTTCGATCCTGTTAACCCTTAATTTATTCTTGGCCGGCGATCGTCGTTGTCCCTATGCGGCAACTTTAATGATCTTAGCCCGACCTGAGGGTTTCGTTTTGGTCCTGTGGGGCCTGTTATTGGCGGTCTGGCAAAAATGCCAAAATAAAGATCGCTGGGATTCGCGTTGGTATTTGCCCTTTGCAGCGTATGGATTGCAGGCTTTGCTGATTGAAATATATACCGGTTCACCCGGAGCCTCCGGTTTAAATGCCAAATGGCTTTTTGCCGCCCCCCACGTTTCATTGCCCACGGTAGTCAGGGGTATCCTTTTTGATTTTGCAGAATTTGTCAAAGGCTTGCTTGCGGGTAGCCTTGGTCAACAGACCAGTGCCAACCTCTATGCCTACGACGGTAATTATCGCCGAATGGTTTTTGCCCCATTTGCCGCATTCGTCTTTATCGCTGAGTTGAGTTTTCGCACCTGGGATGAATGGCAAGCGCGTCGTCCTGGAGCAGCCGCAATCGGGGGGGGATGGTTTATTGGTGGAATTCTTGTAACCTGCACCTTAGTCGAATTCGACGCGCATTTCAACCGCTATCAACAACCTTTCTTGCCGCTGTTTATTTTATTTGTTGGCTTGGGGCTGGGGCGGCTGGTCGCTGAAGGGGGCGAGTGGGGGCGGAAGTTGGCCTGGGGGGGCACCTGTATATTTGGGCTTTGGGGGATGATGTCGGCGACGTATTTTGCCGTGGCCTATGGGGAGAACTGCAGCGACATCCGCAACCAGCAAATTGAAATGGCTCACTTGATTGATGGGAGCCTGCCCCAAGATGCCCGCATTGCAATAAACGACGCCGGAGCCATTCGCTATTTCGGCCATCGCGAAACGATTGATCTCGTGGGCCTTACAACCGCTGGCAATAGTGGTCCCTGGCGGCACGGGAGTGGGTCGGTCTTTGAGCGTCTTGAGTCCATGCCTGTTACTCGGCGTCCGCAATACTTCGCAATTTTCCCCAATTGGTTCAAATTCCCCGAAGGTGCTTTTTTAGAGCCCTTGCATCGCATTCGCGTATTCGCCCCGTCAATTGTTGACGCTGAAAAAGTATTGTACCGGGCTCATTGGGATGCCTTGCAAGACGGCTCAAAACCCCACGGCGATGCATTGCCCGATGCGGGATGGCGATCGGTAGACGAGGTCGATATAGCCGATTTACAGAGTGAGAGTAGGCATGCTTACCAGTCGCAAATTCATATTCCTGGCAATGGCGAAGCGAATCTATTATTAGCCCTACCTCATGGGCATGAATCATCGGCTTTACTTATGGATGGTGGCAGGACGGTTACGGGTGGGGAGCGTATGCGTGTTGAGTTAGATCCGGATAAACCCGCACTTATTTTGATGCGGACGCTAACCGGTATCCGCCAGCATTTTACTGTCTTAGCAGATGGCATTGAAGTGGGCAAGGTCGACCTGCCCGGGGGCAGGGGGCGCCAATGGCTCGATTTGCTTATTGCCCGGCTTCCGGCTAACCGCAAGGGAAGCACGGTTGAAATCGAAACCCGGCCGATCCATTTTGCCGGTGATCTACGCCCTGTCGTCTCGTTTCACTACTGGTTTATGCAGCAATGATGGTATTGTTTTTGAAAGAAAATGGCCTATGGTTGGTTTTATCCACAGCCTTCGCCCTTCGGGTGCTGTATCTCTTTCAAGCCGTCGATACGCCGCTCTTTGAAGTGTTGCTTATAGACTCCGAATTTTACGACCGTCGGGCCAGAGAAATCGGAGCAGGAAACTGGTTGGGTGACCGAGTTTTTTTTATGAATCCCTTCTATTCATATTTCCTGGCGGTTTTATATGCAATAAGCGGGACTGATTACTTTCATGTAGCCCTGGTGCAATCGGCCATGGGGGTCTGCAGCTGTGCCCTTGTTTACGGGCTGGGCAGTCGACTGTGGGGGCAGGCCGTCGGTTTGTTGGCGGCCGGATTGGCAGCGGTATATGGGCCGTATCTTTTCTATGACGGGGCTTTACTTACGGCTTCCCCGATTATTTTGCTGAATCTCGGGGCGCTATACTGTTTGCTTCGTTCGCTCGAAGAAGATGGTCCCTGGTTGTGGGCTGCCGGTTTGCTTTTGGGGTTGTCGGCGACTGCCCGGCCACTCGTTTTGCTCTTTGTCTTTGTTTTGGGGGGGTGGTATCTCAATCGTTGCGGGCGAGCCGGATTGTATTCCTGGGGTAAAGTCTTGCTCGGTTGTGGTTTGGTGGTTGGACTAGTTGTCCTGCGCAATTTCGTCGTTGGCGGGGAGTTATTGCTCACGACTTCATCGGCCGGAATGAATCTTTATGTCGGCAACCACCCAGGGGCCAATGGCATCTACTCGCAAGTGGACTTTCTCAGCAGCGCGGAGCCGGATTTAGAGCGCTTGGCTTTTGTGCGAGAGGCTGAGCGGATAAGCGGTGAGTCGCTAAGTCCAGGGCAGGTGTCCAGGTTTTGGTTGGAGGAGGCGGTGCGCTTCGCCTTCGCGCACCCATTGGAATACTTGAGATTACTCAGCCGCAAGCTGTATATGTTTTGCAATTCGGTGGAAGCCCAGAACAACGTAAGTATATATTTCGCACGAGACTTCGTGCCCCTGTTGCGCTGGAACTTGCTTGGTTGGGGGATACTATTCCCATTGGCCCTCGCAAATTGGATACAACAGCGGCGCAGCGGAAGTTCGTTTATCGACCTATATCTGGCCGCCTATTTAACGGGATGTATGTTGTTTTTTGTTTCTTCCGAATACCGCTTGCCGGTGGTGCCGATACTCTGTCTGTATTCAGCTCGCTGGATTTTATTTATGCAGAATAGTTTAGTGCAAAAGAACTATACGGCAGCCGTCAAATCGCTATTACTCGTGGCACTGTTGGCTATTCCGGTCAATTATCAGGATGCGGGTGCGAGACAATTAACCCTTAGGAGAGTCGATTATTATAATTTTGCCACCCTTTATCAACGGCAAGATAATTGGCTCCGAGCCGAAGAGTTCTTTCGCCAAGCCTTGCGTATTGATCCGAATTTTATGCCTGCTCGATCAGGATTAGCTGGTGTACTCGCCCGCCAAAGGGAGGCGGGCGGAGCGGCCTCGGTGGTGGTTGATCCTGGGGTGCGGCGGGGTTTGGGGTTATTCAAGGACGGAGATTATGAAGCGGCAATTTTGGTCTTCAAGCGTGCCATTAAACGGAATGGTCCACAATGCCAGATTTATAACAACATAGGCCTTAGTTATTACCGTTTGGGCGGCTGGGAGGACGCTATTCATTATTTTAAGCTGGCGCTTGGCATCGACTCTCTCTATGTGCGCGCGCATTACAATCTCGGTTTAGTTCATCGACGCAAAGGAGATGAACAAGCTGCACAGCATGACTTTGCCAACGTACTAGAACTCGATACAGACAACGACAAAGCCCGCTTTCAGCTCGCTGTATTGTTTACGCAAATGGGGAGAAAAATGGAGGCGGAAACTCATTGGGAGTTATTGCTGGCGAGGAATCCTAGAGACCA
>Ga0315339_1000944_pt1 | contig 29469 bp, 29 predicted proteins | sample ASW17metaG_FD_204514 | JGI IMG/M metagenome (GOLD analysis project Ga0315339, IMG submission 204514) | Ammonia-oxidizing marine archaeal communities from Pacific Ocean, United States - ASW #17 | ecosystem: Environmental > Aquatic > Marine > Oceanic | place: USA: California | collected 2016-12-05 | reverse complement strand
ACCCCGAACAGCACTTCCGCGAACGCCAGGTCTGGAACTCCTACGACAATCGCTGGGACCGATTTTCGCCCGTGCGCGCGCAACCCGTCTCCGGCTGGATGATGGATTATGAAAAACGCGCAATCGCCGGTTTAACCTGGGAAGTCGTGCCCACCCCGGGCGCAACCAATGGTGCCAATAGCTATGTTGTCACGCTCGACGGCCAACGGCTAGCCTTTGTCGGGGAGACCGTCTGCGGCCACGGCCGCACCGGCCGCATGGCCCCCTTCCAGTACAATTATAATGATCTATCGGGCGCGGTAAATGTCTGGCACGCCGCCGCGCGTTTGCTCGATGCCCAACCCGACATGCTGCTACCCAGCCTGGGCGAAGCCGGCGACGACCCGGCCGGATCAATTACCGCGCTTAGGGACAATATCAAACGCATCGGCGAAATACAGCCTGGCTTCGAAAACCAACTCACCACGCCCGAAGAAGACGACATAGACCAGATTCTGCCCCGGCTCTACCGCTCACGCTATGCCAACGCCAGCACCCACTTTATCGTCAGCAAGAGCGGCAAAGTGCTGACGATCGACTACGGCTATTATACCATCGGCCATATGATGCCCGGCAAGAGTCACCGCTCCAACCGCCGCTCGGCCCTACACGGTTTGCACGGCCTGAAAAAACACGTCGGCGCCGAACGCATCGACACTTGCCTCGTCTCGCATTTCCACGACGACCACGTCAACGGCATCCCGCTTTTGCAGCGCCACTTCGGTACCGAAGTCTGGGCCGGCAGTCAATTCTCGGATCTCCTGGAAAACCCCATCCACTACGACCGACCTTGTCTCTGGCACGAGCCGATCCCCATCGCCCGCCATATTCCCAATGGCGAAACCGTCTATTGGGAAGACATCGCGATCACCCTCTATCCGATGTCGGGCCACACCCGCTTCGCCACCTTGATCTGCATGGAAATTGACGGCGTGCGCGTCGCCCATACCGGCGACCAGATCTTTTTCAGCTCCCCCGACGGCATGGCCTTCGGCCCAGGCGCGCAACCCTTCACCAACCACGTCTACAAAAACGGCCTCGACATCGGCTGTTATAAACAGACCCTCGCCGATTTGCGCGCCTTCCAACCCGACTGGATCCTCACCGGCCACACCGCGCCCTACCAGACTAGCGCCGAGTGGTACGAGACCATCGAACACGGCGCGAAAGCTTTCGACGAGGTGCATCTATCACTGATGGCCTTAGGTGACGACGAGGTGCACTTTGGCGCCGAGTCGCAAGGCGGCAAACTCAAGCCCTATCAATTGCTCTTGCCCGACGGAGGTACTGCACAATTCACCGGCTGGATCCTCAACCCCTTCCCCACCGCGCAACAGGCGACGATCGAACTGATCGGCCCCGACGGCTGGGAAAGCGAAATCGTGCACGTCGACTTGGGACCACGCGAACAAAAAGACATCAGTATTGCGATGAATATCCCACCCGGCACGCATTGCCGACACCACCCTGTCGGCCTGGATCTCGTCGTCGACGACCGCCCTTTTGGCCAGGTGGCGGAGGCGTTGGTGACGGTGGGGCATGCGCGAATGTAAAGGTCGATTTTCACCCACGGGAATCCTGGCTATATTTACCCACAGACCAAATCGAGACTGTGCTGCATTCGCAGTGCCTACAAACGAAAGAATGACCCATGTCGACCGCAGCGCTAAATAGCCAACAGAAATCCCTGTTCCAACAAGGCTACGACTATTCACCGCAAGAGCTGAGGGAACTGGCCTGGGGCCTGCGCAGCCAGGAAGCTTTACAATCAATATTGCGCCAAGGCCGCGACCAGGTTTACAACCTGGGTGCGATGGCGCGATGGGAGAGCACTTTATGAGCCTGACCCCGACCGAACAACGACAATTCAACGACCTCGGCTACCTCGTCAGAGAAGACATCTACAGCCAAGCCGAAATGCACCCCCTAAAAGGCGCGCTAACCGCCCTCATCGACCAAACCTGCGCCACCCTGCAGGAAGAAGGCCTGCTCGGCGAAGAAACCTTCGCTGACGAACCCTTCGAAACCCGTCTCGGCGCCCTCTTCAAGGCCAATACCGAAGCCGGTGAACGCATCAACAGCGCGATCATGGGCCACGGCGGCGGCGGTTTCAAAGAACAAGCCATGCTCGACTTTCTGCGCCACTCGCCGCTGGTGTCCTGCATCGAAAGCCTAGTCGGCTCCGAAATCATTGGCTCCTCCGTCTATCGCATCCGCCCCAAAGCCCCCGGTTACACCCGCGGCGCCGTGCCCTGGCACCAGGACTCCGGCTATTTTCTGCCGCACTGCGACACCAACCTGATCGTCACCTGCTGGATCCCGCTTGTCGACGCCACCATCGACAATGGCTGCCTATATGTATTGCCCAATTCGCATCAAAACGGCATCGTGCGCCACTACACCGGCGGCCAAGGCGGCTATCTAGAAATCGCCGAGGAAGACTTGCCCAAACCCGAACCCATTGTCGTCGAGATGCCCGCCGGTTCAGTGCTTTTCATGAGCAACCTGACCCCACACGCCTCCTTCGAAAACACCACCGATATCGTCCGCTGGAGCATCGACCTGCGCTACGAGCACGCCGACGCGCCCAACAACATCGACGAACACCCCAAAGACTTCGACCCCGAACGCGACCCTGTCACCATGGCCTGTTATCCCGGCGAAGGGGACTTCGTCATCCAAGATCCGCGACACCCCGAACGCGAAGTCACCGATATCGAGGATTTCCAAGAGATTCGCATGCGTTACGAACGCCATCCCGCCCGCTCACCCGGCCGCGGTTGGACGCCTATCTCCGAACAGCAGGCCTAATGCGCACCCGCAAAGCCGAAGAGATCCGTATGCGGTACTAGTACCGCCGCCTGATCCTGGTCGGGCAAAAGCACCCCCCACAAGACGGCCGTGCGCCTCATCGGACCGGACTACACTTATCACCGATATGCCCCTTTATTAATTCTTCGATAGAGTAAGATCGATTTTATTGTCCTGCCCATATAAATATCGCTCACGAATTTGTCGCTTTCCTCTTGCGGTAAGCTCATTTTACGCTCTTTATTTCATAAAAAATAAAAGCCATATGATCATTGGGATATTACATTCCACAGGGGGTCGTTGCTAGTGAGTATACCTAAAATTTCCTATCATCAATTTTTAAATCATAGCCCCGAGGAAGCACTCTCATGACAACCACAGCTACCCCCTACATCGACAGCATCATCAACGAAGTGGATGAACGCGGTTTCTGCGTAGTGCACGATGTCATCTGTCCGGAAAAAGCCGACGAGGCCCGCGAAGTTCTGCACAGTCTGCTCGACGCCGAAATCACCGAGCAGGCCCGGGAGGCCCGCACCCAACGCGTCGGCCAAATCGCGGTCAAACACCCCATCTTCCTCGAGTTGATGTGCCATCCCTTCGTGCTCGCCGTCTGGCAACGGATGTTGGGCGAGGATATTATGTGCTCCTCGTGGTCGGCCAACACCGTCTACCCCGGCCACGACCATATTGCCTGGCATTCCGACTACCCCTATTGGTCGCTCAAACCGCCATGGCCCGCCGGCAACCTCGCCGGCCAGACCCTGTGGATGCTCGACGACTACACCGAAGAAAATGGCGCCACCGCCGCGATCCCCAACTCGCACAAAAAGGGACACGCTCCCGACGAGCCAAAAAACGAATGGCGCGACGAGGGCGAGATTTTTCTCGGCACCCGCGGCAGCGTGGTCTTCGCGCACGGCGCCTGGTGGCACACCGCCCGCCCCAACAAAACCGACCAATCGCGCTCCTGTCTTTTGGGCATGTATATGATGCCGTGGTTTATACCGCAAGAAGACATGCGCGCGCAACTGGAGCAGTTGGAAAACCCCTCCGAGATAGTACAACAACTGCTCTGCGGAAAACAGCACCGTCCGAACACCGTCGGCGTTTATTAAATACCGCCAACGCCGATACGCCAGGAAAAAGGAGTGCCGGGAAAACTAATAGGTCGCTATTTCAAAAAGGTCATCCGCTCGACAATGATGGCCGAAATGCTCTTCCCCGAGTACAAGAGCACGATTGATGCGATGTCCAACGAAGATGGAATAGGAAGCAAGATCGTCGAAGAGTCGCGGGACGCCTACTGTCAATTTGCCGACGATCCCCGCACCAGTGCCATCTATGACGCAACGATCTCGGCAAGCGGCCAACGTTAGCAAATTGCGCCAACCCCCATTATTAGAGAAGTTCTCCCGTTCGCAATACAGGTACTTTCAGAACGTCCGAGGTCCGCCTGGGGGTATGCCCCGAGAGCGGATTTGCAGTCGCCCTAGGAGCCGCAGGAAGCGGCGTAGGGAGAGAGCCCTCGGAGCTTCGCAGAATGAGAAGCGAGAATGAGCGATGGGGCATACCCCCAGGTGGACCGTCGACCCAACACATCCACCGCGTAGCATTCTCCAACTCCAGGAGAATAAAGATGTCCACTGACCGCCCCTGGGACGGCACCATAGTCCGCTACCCCGACCCCGCCATTGAAGTCATCGACGAAGAGCGCTTCGGCCCTTTTAAAATCGGCAACTCCGCCGTCGAGCGCCTATGGACCGGCGCCCGGTGGACCGAAGGCCCCGTCTATTTCGGCGACGGCCGCTACCTGCTCTTCAGCGATATCCCTAACAACCGCATCATGCGCTGGGACGATACCACCGGCCAGACCTCCGTCTTCCGCCAACCCTCCAACAATAGCAACGGCCACACCCGCGACCGGCAGGGCCGCCTCGTCTCCTGCGAGCACTTTACCCGCCGCGTCACACGCACCGAGCACGACGGCACCATCACCGTTCTACTCGATCAGTTCGACGGCAAACGCCTCAACGCGCCCAACGACGTCGTCGTACATTCCGATAATAGCATCTGGTTTACCGACCCGGGCTACGGCATTCTGCTCAACTACGAGGGCCAAAAATCCGAATTCGAATTGCCCACCCGCGTCTACCGCCTCGATCCAGAAAGCGGCGAGGCTACGGTAGTCGTCGAGGCGCAGGAACGGCCCAATGGCCTGTGCTTTTCTCCCGACGAGAGCATGCTCTACGTTTCCGATACCGGCACTCCGCGCAATATCATGCTCTTTGACGTCGACGGAACAGTCTTGCAAAACGGCCGCGTCTTTGCTGAGATGGGCCCCAAGGGCGCTTCCGACGGCATCCGCTGCGATATCCACGGCAACCTCTGGTCGAGCGCCGGTTGGGTCGGCGACGGTTACGACGGGGTACATTGTTTTGCCCCCGACGGCGACTTGATCGGCAAGATCCACCTGCCCGAGACTGTTTCCAATCTCTGTTTCGGCGGCGTGATGAAAAACCGCCTCTTTATCACCGGCAGCCAATCGCTCTATGCGGTCTACCTCGAAACTCAGGGCGACCAGAAACCCTAAGAGGGCATGCACGCCTTCGGTCGTATCCAGTACCATACTTTCAAATAGGACCTAGCCAATGAAAAGCTATCTCGAAGGCTGCACCGTGCCCACGACCCAAATCGGCCAGGCCGAGATCCCCCGCCTGATCATGGGCATCCATCCCTACGACGGCTGCTCCTACCAAAACAAAGAGCGTGACGCCTACAACCTCCGCGCCTTCAGCCGTGTCGAGCCCGTCGCCGACGTATTGCGCTGTGCGGTCGAGGAAGGCGGCATCACCGCCGTGCAAGTCGACCATATGCTGCCCAAACTCGACCGGCTGCACCTACAGGCGATCTGGGAAGCCGAACAACAGACCGACACGCAAATCGGCATGGTCGCCTATATCTTGATCCCGATAACGCTCGACGGCGAAATGGTCTCCTACTCCCAGCGCGCCCACTCTACCTTCTACGGCCGCAACGGGGAGGTGGCCGGCGATGAATTTCGCCAACACTTCCACAGCGACAAGATCATCCGCTATAATCTCGGCGACACTTTCGACGGCATCGTCACCCCCGCCACCGTGCCGCCCTACAGCGAAGCCGACGCCGCCCGCTTCGAAATCGACTACGGCATCCTCGAACAGTACCTCGGTTTTTTCGCCGGCTGCGACATCCTCATCGCCGACCCCGGCGCCGAAGTCGACTTGCTAGCGATGACCGGCCGCTTCGACCTGATCCGCGAATACCTGGCCTTTCTGCGCCAACGCTTCGACACCGTCATCACCAGCGTGCACCACGCCGGCATCACCATCCCGCTCCTAGAAGCAGAAAACATCCCCGTCGACGGCTACCTGACCACCGTCAATGCCCCGGGCACCTTCATGTTTCCGACCCGCGACCTGGCCATCGACGCCATAAAAAACGCCACAAAACCGGTCATCGCCATCAAACCGATGGCCGGCGGCCGCTTCCTCGGTCACCAGGCCTTCGAATATGTTTTCGACGAAATCGGCGTGCAGGCGTCGATGTTTGGTATGGGTACGATTGATCAAGTGCGCGAAACGACGCGGGCCGCTAGAGATGTACTGGGGGCCACATAATTATTTTTTGTACGGGGTTCGTATTGACGGCTCAGCTGCGGTCGGATCGAGGAGCAACCGCCCTGGGCTTATAAAAATATCCTTAGCGGCACCCCCGAGACCGACCACCCATTCACCTAACAGACAAACCACTATGCCATACAAAATAGCCCTAATCGGCACCGGCGGTCGCAGCCTAAGCTACGCCGCCGCCTACCAAAAACGCGACGACATAACCATCACCGCCCTCGCCGACCCCAACGCATCCCACCGCCACACCATGGCCAAGCGTGCCGGCCTTACCGACGACTACGCCGAATACGACGACTGGCGCGATATGTTGCGCGAACAGACCGAGCTCGACGGCGCCGTCATCTGCTCGCCCAACCACCTGCACGCCGAACACGCCATCGGCTGTCTCGAACGCGGCCTGCCCATCGCTCTGGAAAAACCCCTCGCTCCCACCAAGATCGCCTGCGAGAGCATCATCGATGCTGAGCGAAGCAACGATGGGCGCACTCTGATCGGCTTCGTACTACGCTCGGCGCCCTTCTACACCAAGATCCAGGAACTCATCACCCGAGGTCTTATCGGCCGCATCGTCTCAATCCAGGCCGACGAATTGCCGGGAGCCGGCGTCAGCTCGATCATGAACCGCAGCCCCTGGCGCCGTTACCGCGACAAAAGCGGCGGCTCGATGCTCGAAAAATCGAGCCACGATTTGGACCTTTTAAACTGGATAATGGACTGCCGCCCCATATCGCTCACCTCCTACGGCAACCGCCAGATCTTCGTCACCGACCCCGAGTTGCCCGAGCACTGCGACGATTGCCACTTGCAAACCGCCTGCCCATACTACAACCCCACCCGCTCCGAGCACGAAGACGAGGGCGAAGAAGCCTTGCACCAATTTATCCGCGAGGACGACCGCTGCATCTACAATATCGACAAGGACGTGCTCGACGTGCAGACGCTCAATATCGAATACGAGAGCGGTGCCCTCGCCAGCTTCGTGCTAAACTTCCACGCGATGGGCCCGCGCGCCGGCCGCAACTTCCACGCCGTCGGCACGCAAGGGCGGATCTGGGGAAACCTACACGATGCCAAAGTACACCTCTACCGCAACGGGCCGGGCAAGGAAGAGGTCTTCGACTGCTCGGGAGACGGCACCGGCCATGGCGGCGGCGACCAACTACACGCCTATGAGCTTATTACGATGATGAACGAGCCCGGTTATCGCCCACGACAGAACGCCTCTGCCGGCTACTTAAGCGCAGCAATGTGTTTCGCGGCGGATATTTCGGTGCAGGAAAAGCGGCGGATCGATTTTCGCTTTGGCGAAGACGGCTTTGTCGAACTGGCCTGATCAAACACAGCCCACCTAACAAGTACGAGCCCTGTATCCAACATATTGCCATAGATCCCGATGAGAATGATATTCGATTTTCACAATAGCCGAACCCGCCCACCCGCTCAAGAGAAATTAAATGAACTACACCCATTGGATATTCGACCTCGATAACACCCTAGCTGACAGCGCCATAGATTTTGACGCGTTGCGACAAGAGTTAGGCATACCACCGGGCAAACCTATCCTCGAAGAAATCGACACCCGTCCCGACGCCGAAGCCGCTTTGCTGCACAGTCGTCTCGGCGAACTCGAACGCGATTTCGCTCGACGCGCTTCCCCGCTACCCGGCGTACACGAGATGCTCACGGCACTCGCCGGACGTGGCGCACAATTGGGCATCCTCACCCGCAACAGCCGCGCCAACGCCTTAGAAACCCTCGCGGTCTGCGACCTAGCTAAACACTTCGCGGCCGAGCACGTGCTCGGCCGCGACGAAGCCGCCCCCAAACCCGATCCCGAGGGCATCGATAAACTGCTCTCCGCCTGGAATGCCAAGCCAGATACCGCGGTGATGGTCGGCGATTTTCACTATGACTTGGAAACCGGCCGTCGCGCCGGCACCGCTACCATTTATTACGATGTCGAAGACAAGGATCAGTGGACTGCCGAAGCCGATTTTCGCGTCCGCAGCCACAGCGAGTTGCTCACCTTAATAGAGGGGGGAAATGCGACTGCCGGTCGCCACTAGCCTTCCGCTAGCAGCGCATTTACCGACCCCTTGAGCGGGGTCACGGTGCGCCGCCTAACCGCATATCGCGGTCACAGCCATCATTTTATTTCACCAATCCCGGTTGGTACGACGGCGGCCGCCGCCTGCTTATTTCCTCCGACCGCGAAGACCGCAATGTCAACCTCGCCACCGGTCTCGTATTCAAGATGACGGGCTGTTTCGACCACTTCGGCGTCTCGCGTCTCTATAAGCTCTTCATCAAAGGACAAACGGGCCATACGCCACTCGGTCGATAAGGTCCTCTCATCGGCTTCGGCCGCATTGTGGTCGGGCACGGTCAACTCGTCGAAACCGACGGCCGAGCAATCCTCAAGGAGGCCTATTCCTTCTTGCGCCCCTGATCGGATCCTTCGACGACCCATATAAAAATGCGCACCGCGGCGGGCAACCCGAGACAAAAATACGTCGTCCACCAAAAGACGCTCAGTACTTCGGACCGCGTCCCCAACTCGTGCCCTTGATTCACCATATACAGCGCTCCCACTGTCAACGCCCCCACCGCCGCCCAAGCTATCCAGCACATCGCGCAAAATGCTAAAAAAACCCGCCGAGGACTGTCGCGGGCCTGTAGTTGCCTACCTCTATCTTCCATTGACATTAGCCAACCTATTGCCCACTATCCCTAAGAAGCTAAATTTTCTCATGAGGTTATAGATCTTTTTATTTAAACGGCAAATACCAATCTGCCGCAGACAACCCCACAACGCGAGACGCACTCACAGAACAGCAACCATCATCCAACAAAAAATCCATGTCCCAAGACCCACGCGCCACCTCAGCCGGCAACTCAATCCACATGATCCGCCCCCACCTGCGCGATATCCCGCAAGTACCCCTGCCAGAAAACTACACTATCCGCCCAATTCGCGCCGATGAAGGCCCCCTGTGGACCGAGATCGTGCTAGCCGCCGAAAAATGGCTCGACCTTTCAACCGACCTCTTCGTACAGGAATTTGGCCTTGATCTACAGAGCGCCGCCGAGCGTTGCTTCTTTATCCTTAACGACAAAGACTACGCCGTCGGTACCATTAGCGCCTGGTATCGCCACGACTACCGCGGCTTAGACTACGGCCTCATTCACTGGGTCGCCAATCGCCCCGAATACCAGGGCTTGGGACTCGGAAAGGCAGGATTGTCCTTCGCGTTGACCGCACTCGCACATTGGCACGACCGCGCCTTGTTGGATACCCAGGCCAAGCGCCTACCCGCCATCGCCCTCTACCTCAACTTCGGTTTTTTGCCCGACCTCAAAGAGTCCGGCGCCCACAAAAACTGGCAAGAACTCAAAGAACAGCTCAACCACCCCGCGCTAGAGAACCTCGGTCTCTGATCAGGTTACCCACAGCAACTTGCCCATGACGCCAGTTCAGACCCCACGTTAATCCCCATGTCGCGCACCGCCCTTTAACCGAGCCCTATATGTCAATCGACGCCCCGCCCCGCATTTATGTCTTCGACTTCGACCAGACGATCACCCATATCCATACCGGAGGCTGCGCCGTCACACCCGAAGAGATCAGCGAAGAGTATATCCACAGTAACCTGAAGGGCGGTTTCGTCGAATTGGTCGATGGTTTGGCACGGAAAAACATCAGCGTCTACATCGCAACCTATGGCGACGACACCTTCGGCCGCGACTTCGACGGGGCAACAGTCGGTCATGCCCTAGTTAAGCGTTATATGGATGTCGCCTTCGGAGTCGATCAGACGCATTTTCACTTTGAACAGGATAACGCGGGCGAAATACACGGCAATATAATCGCCCGTTACTCACTCGACGGTAAGCAGTATCATTTAACACGCATTCTAGCACGCGAAGGCATCGACGACAGCGACCCAATTGCTATGCACTCTATCCTACTGCTTGACGACGACGCGCAAAACGTGGACTACTTCGCCCAGCGCGGCTGTGCAACAATGGTGCCCAACTCGCCCTACGAATCGGCCCGCCAGGCGGCGGACCCCGGCCTTATGAACGCGCTGTTAGACGGCTTGAAACCGGCTTAAGAAAGCGCTTTCATATACAAGTGGAGCCAGGGGCCGGGTCGTGACAACGACCCGAGGGACGACGGGCCGGGGGACTAAAAACACCCCTAGCTCGCACCCCGCAACCGGACCGTTCTACGCCATCAGCCCAAGCCGCTGCAACTGCTCCATCGGCGCCCGCAAGCGATTCAGTTCGTCGCGCAGCTTGACCTGCATTTCGGCGAGCTTGTCCGGACGCGCTTCCGCAAGATTTACCAGTTCGTTGGGATCGGTCGCTTTGTCGTGCAGCGAGGTCGGATCCGGCCAGGTCATGCCGTCAACCACCTCCCGTCGACCATTTTCATACGGCCCCAGTTCGTAGCGAATAAAACGCGCTAGGTGGTGACCGTACCAGTTGAGCGGTTGGTTTTCGGCCGTCGGCGACTGGTGTAAAGTCCACGTCCCGTCGGTAATCGACACGCTCTTGCCGAACATGCCCATCAGCGCGCAATCGCGGGTTGCCGCCGTCGAGTCTGCGAGCAACGGCAATAGGTCGATCCCGTGCAATAGCCGGTCTTCAGGCATCTCGGGCGACGGACGCCCCACCGCCGATAATACCGTTGGATAAATATCCATAAGCTGCACCAGTTGGTCCCGACGTTGCCTGTGACCCAACTCGGGATGACACAGGACAAAGGGAATATGCGCGCAGCCGTCGTATTGGTGCGTACCCAACTTTCCCATCCGCCCGTGGTCGCCATTCCAAGTGCCATGGTCGGTAGTAAAGACCAGCAGCGTGTCCTTCCACAGGTCCAGTTCGTCCATCTTATCGAACAAAACGCCCAACCAACGATCAAGAAAAACGACCTTCGCCGCGTAGCGCGCCCGCATATTGTCGAACTGTTCCTGCGTATAATGCTCGCGCCAGGGGGCATAGGGTGCCGCCGAGTTCAAACCCTCGACCGCATAACCGTTTGCATCGAACTGCTTTAGTATTTCCTCGGGCGGATCCCACGGTTCGTGCGGGTCGAAGATATCTAGGTGCAGATAGAAGTCTTCGTGCGCGCGATTGCGTTCGAGCCAATCGGCGGCCTTGGTGCAGACTTGAGCGCAGAAATAATCTTCGTCGCGCTGGCGGATAAAATGCACGTTGCGCCAATGGCGTTCGTTCTTGCCCAGGCGGTCCCCTTCGGGGCAGGGAAAGTCGACAGGGTCGGTATAGAGCGCGTCAGACTCGATCCCGCGCACAAATTCAAAACCCGTATATCCCATATGGTAATTGCCCGCACCCTGCTCCCACAGATGAAAATGATCGGTCAACAAACAACTAACCCGCTGGCCCTCTTGCATCATCCACTGCACCGAACGATTCGGCGGGCCCGAGACCTGGCGCGGCAGATCGCGGTCCTCTTCTTCCAACGGCCCCCAACCCCGCTCCAAAAATTCTAGACGCCCCGTATAGATATCGCGGCGGGCGGGCATACACGGCGTCGAACCGATATAGGCGTTGTCGAAAACGGTGCCGCGCTCGATCAGCCGGTCCATATTCGGCGTTGGCACCCGCCACGCCGGAGCCTCCTGGCTCCAGCACTGGTCGAGCGGCAAACCGCCGGTATAGGCCCCGACATGGTCGCGGCGCAACGTGTCGCAGAGGATCGTGATAACATTCATAGATAAGGGTCCGGGTTACGGGTGACTTCACCGAGCAAAGCGTTGACATAGGTGCGGATATTAAAAAGGCGGCACTCGGCCTGGGCCAGTCGGCCACGCGCCATATCACCCGTCTCGTCCCACCAAGTGCCCAGCTTCAACCGATTCAGTCCTTTGTATGAGACTTCGGGATCCTGACTGCGACAACGCTGCCAATAGAGCGTTTCGACAAGATGCACATAAGTGGACGTCTCGTAGTCCACACCAAGCATCAGCAGCTTACCCGCAGCGACATAGGCCCGGTACATCGGCGAGTGGAAGCCGTAGGTCTTGCCCCACGGCGCGCGATCCCACGGCGAAGAAAAACCCGCCCGGCTCAAGTGCCCGGCGACAAAGTCCGCCGCCCGACCGCCTCTGGCCGCCACGGAGTGCGAGTAATGGTCCGAGCGCACGGTATCCGGCATCCGACGAAAATACTCGGTGAGCCAACCGACCGTGGAGGGCGTCGTCGCCAAATCCCAGCCGACCGCGCGCTGGTCCCGTTCACTCGGAACGAGTTGGAACGAGGGCATCAGGATCAGGCCGGCCGATCCAACAGCATCTTCTAGCGCCCGTACCACGGTCTCGGCTCCACCGTCCACCGGTCCCAAGCTTTTAAAAGAGGAATGAATAAAAAATATGTCGCCCGGCTCGACACCCAACCGACACAAGTCCGCACAGAGCGACACCTGCGTCGCCGTCATGCCCATTGCGATGCTCTCTTGCCCAGCGCTTCGCCGTATTGGCGCAGATCTTCGACTTCGGCGATCGGCACCTTTCCCTCATGGCCTTCAGCATCAAAAAGGTCGAGCTGTTTTTGCGGCCCACCAAAATAACAGCGACAGGGCATAAGCTCCCCCCCTTCCCCGGGTAACGCGATCGCGTAACCTCCCTCAGCCCGCCCGGTAATCAACTGCATCTCTCCAGCGATATTCCCGAATAGTTCGCATACGAGACAAATTGGCGTTGCTCGGATCCGCCGTCGCATAGACCGCACCCAGTGCCTGGTTCGGTCCGGTGCCGGTAGCAGTGCGCGGTTCCAGAATGATGATGTCGGGGTTGTTCGAGCCGTGGAAGACGGCACCGCGTTCGTCGCGCAGGTACCGCAAAAATTCGTGCTTGGAGAGGGGAGGGTCAAACTGATTAAAATCGCCTTGGCTACCGGCGAGGTAAACATCCCAGACGCGATCGAAGTCTTTCTCGACCATACGCTCCACCGATCCGCCATAAACGAGTATGCCGTAGAGTTGATAGCGCCGAAAAAAACGCGACCTTTGCCCCTGATCGACAGAAATCTATCCGTTATCAACGAACGCCATATCGGGCGTGGGCCACGCCGCACCCGACACGGAGATGGCTTTACGCGCCGCGCCGACCACCGCGCCGACCGATACTGCTATTCGGCGCGCCACCGCGCGCCTGAGGGCCGACACCGCGTTGCTGGTCGAAACGATCGCGGCCTTTTCCAGCCCCGCCACGGCCGCTATTCTCTTTGCGCTCCTGCGCCTGGCTCACGGTCAGCTTCTGGCCTTCGTATTCCTTGTCATTAAGTTCGATGATCGCCTTTTCGGCCTCATCCGGTTTGACCATTTCGACATAACCGAACCCCCGTGACACGCCGGTCTTTTTGTCCCTGGCGATGGTCGCGCTGGCGATTTTCCCATAAGCCTCGAAAAGCTTGATCAGCGCATCCTTCTTAAACGTCTTCGGTAAATTACCCACGTGTATATTCATCATGTATTCCTTTTCAAAGACTGCTATTCTTCACAAAATGCCCGCGACCATACCGTCTATCTCTAAAACCCGCTCCACCACCCGACCCCTTCTATAAACATAAGGGACAAGCAGCGTACCGTCACCCTCGTTGCCGCGGCTTTTTTCCACCCTTCTTCTTACCTTTGGCCCGCCGTCCATGGGCGGGCGGACTCGCCGCGCGTTTGGGCGCTTGTTTTGGACGCTTGGGCACGGGGGCAGGTGCAGGAGCGGGGGCGGCCGGCTCGGGTATTTCACCGACCTGAATGCCGGTCAACTCGCGAATATCCCGATCGAGTCTCGCCAGCCGTTTGATCTTGCGCACATCTGGAAAATCTACCCACGCCATTGCCAGATACTCGCGAAACCAAAAGGCGAAATCCTCGTAGAGACTGTAGCGTTTGAGGATCTGCGGCTGGTTGAAATACCACGGCTTGAAACCCGCATAATGCGTGCCAAAAAGTGCCTTTAGTCCGGGATAACCCTTAAAACCGATAAAGCGCAGGTCCACGCTTTTCCAGATGCCCGAATAGCGCATCGTCATATACTGCATATCCGGATAGTCGAAATGGTCATTGACGTATTCGAGGACTGGGGATTTGGTGATCGTCTCGCGGATATCCAGATACTCGCGCATCGACGGTTCCCAAACGTAGAGCGACCCGCTGACGCCAGTATTGTTGCGCGGGTCAGTGGTCACCCGGTCGGTAATTTCTTTCGGGATCACCTGGCCATGCGGACAAGCATCGTAGATCCGGTGCCATCTCCACTCTGTGCCCGCATTGAGGTTCGGCGGCACGATATACTGGCCTTCCTCGTTCTCTTCGATGCAGTGGTCTTTACTCTCGTTCATCACCCCGGAAGGCGTGTCGAGCGTGAAAAGATGGTCGAACCACTTCATCGGCACCACATCAGCATCGAGCACCACGATCTTCTCGTAGGCCACGCCAAGATCGCCATCGGCCCCGAGCCTGAAAGCGTTCTGCCGCGTAAACCAGAACGGCCTGTCCCGGCGCTCGTGACTGCGTTTATGTGGCACATAAACCGCATCGACTTCGATCACATGGTCAAAGAGGATCGCGAGCGCCTCGCGCGCCTCGGCGGTGATCTCGGGGGTAACCAGACAGACCAGATCCGCCTCGGTCCACTGGCGACGCAGCCCATAGCCCATCAGCAGAGCGCCGGGGACATAGCTGTCGTTCATCATCACGAAAGTCACATAAGCGAAACGGGACGTGCCGTCGTCCCTTTTCATGTTATCCGGCATATTGATAGAGATCATAGGTGTCTTCTATTAGTATTCATCGTCTTTTCATCGAAGAAAGCATCCTGTGGATTTTCCACCCACGTTCTATTTTTTGCACAGTTTTGCCCGCGGCAATCCGAAACTCTCAAGCAAACGAACTCGGCTCACATAAAAAGCGCGGCCCAATCCCGCCAATCGCGCATTACACTGTCCGGTCGCTCCTCGCTGCGCACCACAAAACCCGGCACATTCGCCCGGCCCGTGGGTTTGCGCGAGTCGCAGTAGCGTAAATCCAGGCTCCAGCGGATCACGTCTGAGGTATTGTGTACTGAGCGATGCATCGTGCGGCTCTGGATCAGCAGCGCACCGCCCAAGGGCAACGGGCAGTCGACCACCTCGTGCGCGGGCAGGTTCTCTTCGCGCACGCCATCATAGCCGTCGACCTTTTCGTGTGGCAACACAGGCCAGCGATGGCTGCCGGGGATCACCTGCAGTGCGCCGGTAGCCATCGGCGCATCGACCAACGGAATCCAGAAGTTGAGCATAAAGGTCTCGTCGGCGTCCCGCTCCAGATAACCGAGGTCCTGATGCCAGGGTACCACCGTCTCCGGCTGGTTGGGCAACTTCGCGCGGAGATTGTACTGCGGGTGCGCCAGGACCTCCGGGCCGAGCACCAGCTCGGCCATCGCTACCACCGCCGGCTCGGTCCACACCGCGAACATGCCCGCCGTACGGTGGTGCTTACCATGGCCTACATGCCACAACTCCGCAACTGCCTGTTCATCGGTAACCGCCGCACACAACCGCGTCAATCGCTTTTCGAAGGGCAAGCCTTCGCAGAGATCATCGAGCTTGCCTTCTGCGGCCAACGCCCGAGCCTTGGCGTCGATATTCGCCTCGATCTCCGCAATCAGGGCAGTAAAAGCGTACGTCGGGATTAGCCCCTCGACCACCACGAACCCCTCATCCAGATAGTGCGCAAGCTGTGTTTTAGTAAGCGGCAATACTCGTCTCCAGGTGCCAATACTGCATGAACCATATTTGAGATAATCTCACGTTCTTATGGATAGCGAAACTGCGCCGACCAGCGTTCCATTCGTTGGTCCTCGTGGCGCATACGCCAGCGCAACAACCGCTGGCAATAGGCCAGTGCCGTCGTCGCGTGTTCGAGCCGATCTGCCAGATTCTCGAACTCGCCCAGATCGCTTCTCAGGTCAAACAACAACGGCGGCAGGCGCTCGTCGGCGAAGTGCACGTATTTGTACTCAGCGTCGCGGACCACCCAGAGCAGATGCTGGTCCATATCGGTCTCCGGGTCGAGCTGACGCGCAGAAGAGCGATAGTCAAACTCGTAGTGGATCTCGGTGCGCAACGCATGATCCTCGTCGCCACACACCGCCCCCATCAGGCTCTTTCCCTGGAAGCGGTCCGGCACCTCTACACCCAGCCATTCGAGCACCGTCGGTGCCAAGTCTATCGCCTCGACGAAGCCGTCGTGGGTTTGGCCGGGCACAGCTTCGGGGTCGCGCACGATACAGGGGGTATGCATCGCCCCGTCGAAGAGGTTGCCCTTGCCGACCATATAGTGGTCACCGAGGTATTCGCCGTGGTCGGCGCTAAAGACGATCAGCGTATTGTCCCATTGCCCGGTCCGCTTCAACTCGTCAAAAACCAGTCCCAAATTGTCGTCGAGCTCGCTGATCATGCCGTAGTAACAGGCCATAAAATCCCGCAAATGCTGTTCGTCCTTGTGTTGTCCTTCGCCAATCGCCGCGCGGACAAAGGGATGCGGGTGATCTAATTCCTCCGGCTGTCTGGCCGCAGTGGGCATATCCGCCGAATCGTACATGTCGCTATAGGGTTCGCAATTGATATTGGGCGGGTGCGGCTTGATATAGTTGAGGCTCAGAACCCACCCTTTTTCGTTATCGTTTTCGCCGCGCGTACGAATATATTCGCGCGCCTTGTCGGTGACAAAACGACACTCGCTGTGCTCGGCCTTATAGTGGGCCGGGAAGTGGCAGGGCAGGTGTTCGCCGGGGCCCTCTTCGGGCACGTTGGGGCTGTGGATGGCGGCGTGGTTGAGCAACTCGTCCGGATAACCCTGCTCCTTGAGCCAGGCGAAATACTCCACACTGTCGTACTCATGGTAGTAGACCCGCTCAAAACCGGGCAATACATTCGCATAGTCCAGCTCGCGCAAACGCCGGTCGCCGGACGGCAGGACCGCCGGGTCAACCGTATAGTCGTTATAGCCGATCAGCCCCGGGTCGTAGCCGGCCTGTCGCAATGCGTAACCATAGTTCTCCTCCGCATCGCGCAACGGGGTCTGGTTGTTGATCGAACGTGTCGAACACAGATAGCGGCTGGTATAGATGCACGCCCGGCTCGGACCGCAGGGCGCAGCCTGGTTAAAACAATTGCGGAAATGCGCGCCCTCGTGTGCCAACTGGTCGAGGTTCGGCGTTTGCACCACCTCGTTGCCGGCCACGCCCAAGCAATCGGCGCGAAACTGGTCGGCTAAAATAAACAGGACATTGCGTGCCAAATTAGGTCCCCTTTTTTTGCAGCCACCGGCGAATTCGGGCCGGGGTCGGCAAGTACAGCGCCGTGTTGAGCAACATGACCGCCAGCCCGAGGAAAACCCCGTAGTAGACGGGCGGTATGAGCGAGAGGTGCGTGCGCAGGCAGATCAACAACCAGGCGACCGCGCCGATCAAGGCGCTACCTTCGACGATACCGGCCTTGGCCAACAACGCCGCGCGGACTTGGCTGAACACGTCGCCCTCGCCGTCGATCCCGTGCAACTTCCGCACGAAGACTTTGTTGGATAACAAAAAGAGCACTACGGGGGCCGCCATCGAAATATAGGCGAGCACGCCGGCGAACAACGGGACGGTCTGTCCCGCGCTGCGCATAGCGAGGATAAAACCGACTGTAAAGAGCACCACCACGCCCGCGGTTATCGCCAAATAGATAATCTGCAATGGCAATAGTCTCCCTGGCTTAAACTGCGTTGCAAGCAACTCTTCTATTCGCTCTCTTTCCATCGGCCTCTCCGGTTGTCTGCGTTTCCATCCGCCCTCTCACCACCCGCTTCCGCTAAACGCGGTACACGCGCTCAAGCGCCCGCGCGAAAAGCCGGGTAGTAGGGCATATCTTCGACCTCGCCCCACGCCTCGCGCAACTTCACGCCCGCCAGATCGACCCAACGGCCCAGCGCCTCTAACTGGCCGTATTCTTCAGTCATCCGCGCAAAGAGATAATAACGCAATAATACGCGTTGCCGATAAGTTGCGATGCCCCATTCGTTGTCTCGCTCCATCTGCCCGGGCCACCAGCTGCCGATCGCGCCCTTCGCGCAGGCGAACGCTACGGCCTGGCGATACAGCGCGTCGTCGCCGGCTTCCGGGCAACCCGCGACCAACTCGTTGCGGTACTCGTCCTCCATCCGCAGCGGAATATGCCCAGGAATCTGATTGACGCACCAACAACTGGGAAAAAGAATCCGGCCATAAGTGCCGTCGATCAGCGCGTGTCGGTAGGCACCGCTTTCGAAATTCAATAGTTTGATCTGACCGTCCATCCACAGACCCTTGTCCGGACAAGGGTCATCGTGCACATAGGCCGTGAAAGGGCCAGGGGTTTCCAGCGCCGCGATGCAATCGTCGATCTGCTCGTTGACCTCGGGACCGATGCCGATATCCAACATCTCTTCCAGTTCCCGCGTCCTCACCCGCAGCCAGCTCAGGCTGTATGGCTTCGTCGGTCCCAAGACCTCGCGCCTTTCCTTGAACAACGCCTGCTTACCAATGCTCGACGCGTGCATTCGCCCTAGCGAGATCGCCAACTGTATCAATGCCTGTTCTGCCTCTTCCTCATCGTCACCCAACAAGATATGATCCAGCCGCCGCGGCGACCCCATATCCTGCATCACGAAGAGCCCGGCCTCCCGGTCTCCCCCGTAACACTGAGGCGTCGACGATATACCCTCCGACACCTCGTTGAGAAATTCCAACCCGGCCCAATCGTTGAGCAGCCCGATCGCTGGGTTCTCTGCCACATCCGGATCGTATACCTTACCGTCGCTCCACGGCCGCACTTTCTTCACTACCGCGCTCGCAGGCACCTCATCCGGTCCGTCAATGACCACATAGCGATAAGTATAGGATCGATCACTCCCCCCAAGATCCTCCCCGCCATCGAACCGCACCGCGCTACCAAAGCGCACCGAAAGCACTTTTTCCGCTTGCTGCTTCATCTCAACAATCGCGCTGTCCTCTTCGCTCATCGCGTTCTTTTTTACTCCTATATAAACGAGGCCGACACAATCGACAGGACCTCTCTGGTTACTCAGTTCTATAGTGTATAGCGTGAATCGTTAAATCAGTGGATGTCGGTCTGGTCTGGTGGGCCGTCTCCGAGTATTTTTAGTCCCTCGGGGCACCGTCGGGGCCATGGTGGCCCTGTTTGTAGTTCTTGTTCTCGACAACAGTGCGATGGTTAAAGCCGCAGGGCAGGCGGATCGGTGCGGTGTGCCTCTTGCCGATATTGACCGTGTGATAACCGCCGTCCCCGAGTTGCTCGATCCAGTTCGGCTGCTCGGGCGACAACCAGGCCTCGTTGCAGTCAACGCCGTGCGTATGCACGTATTGGCCCGAGACGATGCTATTGCGAAAAGACCTTCGTCGGCAAAGTGAAAATACACCACGCCGCCGCCGCTGATGAGAAAGCCGACAAAAGTGCGTCGGGCAAGGATTTGCGAGCGCAATAGCTGGCTTTTGAACATTTCGCCGGCGTAGTGCTCCTCGAAGGCGTCTGCGGATTCTGCGGTGGACAGGGCTAGCTCTACGACTGCCATAAAACCTATCCATTCTTTTGGTTGGCAACGAGCACATGCCCAACATAAGAAATGATAGGTTCTCTACCAAAAATCGGGTAGCTTATCGCCACCCGCGTCAACGACAGATCCGTCGTCCAGCGTTCCTGAGCCTCATAACCCCGCGCGAAAAGACGCGGATAGTACAAGAGCAACTCGCCGGTCTCCCGATCGTCGCGCGCGTAAAAATTCGACAGCGCCAGCATCTCGTCGTCATCGGCCTGCCGGTCGTCGACCGCCTGCACCGACTCGCATATCAGCAACCCGCTCGCCCGATCGACCTCACCGACGACCAGCGGATAACGCGGTCTGTTGCCCAGTGGGTTCGCCGCAGAAATATTGCCCGCCCACAATAACCGCCCGTCGGCGTAGGGAATCAGCTGCGAACAAGCGCTCGGCGAGAAGAAGGCCTCACCATCGGCATAGGTCCACGGCTCGACCCCACCCCAGGTCTGCCCGCCATCGGCCAGCTCGGCGATCGTCGGCTCGACCAGCCCCCGGCTCGTGCGCTCGGGGTCGCCGCACACCCGTTCAGAGCAGCTCCAGCTCAGCCGGCCGTCTTCGGCCCAACGCCCCACCAATAGCAGACAATCCGTATAGGTATACCCCGCCCCCGGATTGTAATATTCTCCATCCGGGCCGATCGGCGTACTCTGTACCGGCATCAAAATAGTCCCGTCGCTGCGCGTCAACGGCACCTGGCCCAAGTCGCCGATCATCACGCAATTTTTACCCACCGTTACACCAGGCAGCGGATGCTCTGCGTCAAATGATTCTCCTTCACATATAATTTGTTCTTCAACGGTCCGCGTGCGGCCCCCATCCTCAGAAACCGCATAGTGCAACTTCCACTGTCGCATGCCTTCGAGCGGATCATCCGTCGGCAACACGCCCTCGGTCCACACCTGTATATAGCGACCTGTCGGCGGGTCCACATACCCCCCGCGCACATGGCGCCGCCCCATGCCACCAGAATCTTCAAAACGCATCGACCATTCTTCGGCCTCGCTCCACGAACGCCCGTTGTCCTCCGACCGCCGCAAATAGGCTACTTCAACCGTGTCGCTGCGACTGGTATGGCTGTGCACGCTGACCAACTCAAGCCCAGCCGCCGTCGTATAATAACTCCCCCCCATTACCCCCACTCCAGATCCCGGTGTAGGCACAAAGACCTTGCTAGAGATCACTTCGATATTCATACCGTCGGCTCCACCACTATTTCGGTTTTCACCGAATTGGCGATAAAACACTCCGCGTGCGCAATATGGTGCAACTCATCAACCTGCTCCGTGGTCGGCTGCCGTTCACCGCTGAAAACGATTCGCGGCCTGAGCACCACCCGCGTTATCGCCAATTTTCCCTCCGTATTTTTCTCCATAAACCCCACCGCGTCATCCGTATAGGAATCAACCACACAACGCTTCTTCGCCGCCACCGCCAGAAAAGTTAGCATATGGTAACTCGACAAGGAGGCGACCAATGCCTCCTCCGGATCGACCCGAGACTCATCCCCCAAAAAACCCGGCGCCGCCGAAGCCTCAACCCGACTCCCTCCCTCAAAACTCCAACTGTGGTTCCGCGTATAAGTCTGATAAGAAAAATCCTCCCGATCCCCAGACCATTCCACCAATACTTTGTGTGTCCGACATACTTCCTCTCCTTAACCTTGCATATTGGAGATCTCAAGACCCTCAGCCTTTTCGCGGCAACTCCACCCTAAACGTAGATCCCTTCCCCACAACACTCACCTACATAAATCCACCCCTTGTGCCGCGGCACGATGTTATAGCTCGTCGACGAACCCAACCCCGTGCCCCCACCGCTGGTACTAAACCACATATGGCCCCGGCGATCTTCAAAAACCGACCACACGCTATCGGAAGCCAAACCATCGGCGGTAATAAACGTCCTAAAATCCTCGCCGTCAAAGCGGCTTACCCCACCCAATGTGGTAATCCAGATTTAGCCGTGGCAATCCCCAACGATATGCCGCACCCTAGGTGATCAAGCACTCGCGCCAAGCGGGGTCGGCCGCCAGTTCATCGCGCCCTTCTTCCAGCGCGTTAGGATACTCTACCGCAAAAAACGCGCGAAAAACCGGGCCGAGGGCTATTGACCACCTCGTCGAGGGGCACCAACCCATAACCCGCGAGTAAGGGTGCACACTCGCGGGCATAAACCGGGCCGAATTTGTCGAGCCGTTGGCGCAACAAATTCGCTGCGCTACCTACTGCCCATAGCCGGTGTGTAAAGCCGTACGCGGTCTTTGCCCGGTTCCCGACCATCATATGCGGCAAAGCGGAGCGGCAAAAAAATGAACAGTGGTTTCATTTCTCGTCTTGAGGTAACGCGCGACTGCAACACCCAAGCGGAGTCGCGAAGCGGTCGCTAGACAAAAAGCGGCCCCCAACTCAACTCGTCCTCCGGCAGATCAAAAGCCTGCAACACCAAGCGACGGATCTGCAGCAGTTCCTGCTTGCCTTCTGGTACGAGCGTATTGAGCAAAAGCCGCGGCAGGTGATTGCGCAACCATTGCTCGACGAAGGGCGCCGGGACCCCCAAGCGCTTGCAGGGCCAAATGATCTTGTCGGCGACGAGGCGCTCGCGATTGTACTGACCGAAGGCGCTGACCGGCTGCTCGTTGAAGGTGCTGCGGGCGACGAGTGCCAGTCGCGCACCGGCCAACAACGCTTCGACGACCGCTACCGCCTCGCATCCATGGCGGTAATAGGCCGCCGGTTCCAATGCGCAAAGCTCGGGCTCGCCCAGGAAAACCGGTTCCACCACGCCGCGGCTGTAGAGCTTGAAACCCGAATGGAAGTCCGGATATTCCTCGTGGGTAGTCGCGTACTCCATACGCAGCGGCTCGCCGCTTTTCGCCGCACGAAAAGCGAGCGCGTCCAATAACACCCGGTCGGCCAACTCCTCCAGCTCGCCGCGCAAAAAGCCCATCGGCCGATGCTTCGAGCTGCGCCGCCCCAAGGCCAGCACTTCGCCCCCTTCGCGTTCCTGCACGTGCACGGCGGCCCGCACCAGATTGAGCAATTCGTTGGCAAAATGATCGCCGTCGGAATCCACCGCCGCGACATAGCGCAATTCCTCCCGCTCCCACAGCGCGCGGACACCGTGCCTCAACCCGTTCATCTTTCCCATGTTCTCCGGCGTGCACACGGCCATAACCCCACACTCCGTCGCCAACGCTTCGGCGATTTCCATCCCGTGCTCAGCGCCATCGACGCTCAGACAGATGCGGGCCGGGTCGTCGACCTGCTGTACATAGGCGCGCACATTGTCAGCCAACAGCGCCTGCCCAAGACCCGGGTCGGCGTTGGCGGGAAAATAAACCGGGATAACAACGCCGGTGTGGCGGCGCATCGCGTCGATGGCATGGCCCAGCAAGTGAGTTTCCATAGTATCCTTCCCCTACGACAAACGCCGGCCCAGGATCCCGGACCGGCGTTCGATATTTTATGCTAAAATGCGGAAGATCAGCAGGCCGCCCTCAATCCGGGGCTAGCCGTGCCGCACTGCCAACATTCACTGAAGGTCCCGGGGCTTTGTTCGCCGCACTCGCCGCAAACCCAAGTACTGTCGTCTGTTCCAGCCGGTGAAAGCAGAGCTTTGATATGCGACCGGGCCTCTGGTTCCCGCTCTTCGTCCACTACCCACAACTCGGGCCAGCATTCAATCGGGGGCAGTTCGCCCACCCCGCCCAACAGGTGCTGACCGCGCAACACGCATTCTATGCCCTGCTCCTCCAGCACGTTTTTTAGGTGGGTGAGCATCGCCAGGTCTTGTGTCGTATAGGCTAGTTTCATAATAGGCTCAATGTACAGGCTTGTGCAGCCGATATCAAGCGCCGGTCCTGCTGCCTCACATACCGAAAAGCGCAAGCGCGCAACGACACTGTCCGATTCCTCTCCAGACACCTTATATTTAAAATCCAGGCCCAACTACTGATACGCCCTATCGCAATCGGGCACGCCTCATGTAATTTCACCCGGACCCGGAAAAATTCGACTATGGATCGCAGCGATCAGGATAATTCCCAGACCTACGTCTACAAGCACAATCGCTACAGTTCCCACAACCAGATCATCGACAGCGTCACCTCCGATTCTACGGTTTTGGATATAGGTTGCGGAGAGGGGATTATCTGTCGTCACCTCCACGAGAAAAACTGCGTAGTCATCGGTGTCGATCGCAAAGATCCGGATCCCTCGTTTACGCGCTTTATCGACGATTATTTCTGCCAGGATCTAGAACAATCACTCACAGCGATAAGCGATAAACGATTCGATTACGCTCTCGCCGCAGATGTCCTAAGAACACGTGCGAGACCGCACCCGGCTTTTGCAGGAGATCGCCGCCAGCCTGAAACCCGGAGGGCTGCTGATAGCGTCGACACGCAATATCGCCTTGTTCGTATACAGGTTTTTGCGGCTCTCGGAACGTTTTGATTATGGCGAAAGGGGCATCCTCGACAAAGACCACGTCCACTTGTTCACAGTCTCCAACTTCAAAAGCCTGATCGAAGAGGCCGGGTTCCGCGTTGTCGATTGTTGTTATACTCCCATACCTCTGGAATTGATCTGCGGCCCGCGCCTGGGCAAAAGCCGGTTGGTGGAGGGCATGACCTGGGCCTATCAGATGCTGGTGCGCCTATGGCCCCGGCTTTTCGCGTACCAAATAATAATCAAAGCACAGCCCAAAGGGCCTTAACGCCTTATTCAACCTGGTTTCCGGCGCGGCGTCCCTGCCATAGGAAACGGCACAACAAGGCGATGATCTTGGTTCCGTACAAGACGCTGCCCCCCAACCCCACAGAAGACGCCTCAGAAAAATAACGAACCGGAACTGGAACTTCAGCAATCCTGTACGCCCGCTCAACGATCTGCACGATGATTTCCTGATCAAAGACGAAATCATCCGAATTGCGCTCGAATTCTACGTGCTCCAACACCTCTCGACTATAGGCCCGTCAGCCCGTGTGATACTCGGATAGGTTCATATCGAAAACATTGCTTTCTATTCCGGTCAGCAGCTTGTTGCTCAGGTACTTCCACCACGGCATTCCCAGTTTGTACACTGGAACACCCATCATCCTAGACCCCAAGACCACATCCGCGCGACCAGCTTCTTTAGGCCCTATCATATCGGGCAAAAGCTTGGGGTCGTATTGGTAGTCCGGATGCACCATCACGATAATCGTCGCGCCTTCCTTCAGCGCCTCGGCATAACAGGTCTTCTGGTTTGACCCGTACCCTTTGTTGCGGTCGTGCACGACGAGCGTCAGGTTCAATCGGCGCGCGAGATCGACAGTGCCGCCCCCGCTGGCGTCATCTACTAAAATCACCCTATCCACTAAGTCATGGGGCAACTCATCGTATGTCTGCTTTAGCGTCCGTTCAGCGTTATATGCCGGCATCACCACTATGACCCATCGTTTTTCGATAGCGCGCTCTCCCACTGGACTCCCTCGAAACTAGCTATGTGTTAAACCGAACCGGGAGACAGGGCACCGACGTATATCCCCGCCAATTAAAACCGCCGGGCTATCCGGTCGTAAAAGGAAACTCGTTCATGAACAAGTGTGGCGAACGCCGCCAATCAACAAACAAATAAAGCGCGATCGCGCATTCGACCAACAATAACCAGAGCATCTTTTCTCTAATTTAATCCATCCGCATCAAACCCCGGGCCATGATTAATGCCAATGCGGGAAACGCCGGCATGCAGTAGCGCACATCCGGTAAGGTCACGGAGAAAGCCCCGAAGACAAAAACAGCCCACACTACAACAAATCGATCGATCGGATCTTTGGATCGGATCGTCACGAGCACTCCGCCCACGGTTAGAACCGGCAAGGAATATACGCCCAAGGCGGAAGGGAGCCTAGTCGTGATGAATTCCATAAACATCCATTGGCCCCATACCGTATCTGTCGTAGATCGAGAGAAACCCGATAGCGTTTGGCTCTGCAAATCGAATATACCAATGCGATATGCACACATCAGCCAGAATAGAAGTATCGCCAGGGACACCAGCACCAAAAGTACCAGATGGCGCCGTATGCTCTTAGCCCCGCGGATCGCCAACAGCATATACCCCAGGACCGGATAGATCAGTACCATTAGGGTATTTCGACAGAATCCCCATCCCCAGGACAATCCCACCCGCAATCGCGAGAAGCATCGACGGCCGCTGGCGGAGCCGAAAAACGATCAGCAAGGTCAGGACAAAAAAGAAGGTCACCTGGATATCGTTGGAAGCCGCAGCGCTCAGCCTAAAAAAATAGGGAAATGAAAGGAACACGACTGAGGCCATCAGGCCGACTTCGCGGCTGTATAACTCGCTACCAAGGCAGTAAAGCGCCAAAACCGTCCCTAGGCCGAAACCTAGACTTAACAGCCGAATGACCAACAGGTCTTCACCAAATATGCGCAAGGCGAATCCGTTGAGAATGGGAATAAGTGGAGGATGTTGTATCCCGAGCCAGTGAATATTGCCGTACTGTTCAAAAAAGGACGCCAGCCCCTCTCTCGATACCACTAGGGAGGCGTTGTAGACACCCCTTTCTGCCACCAAGGTTTCAACACCCTGGTATATTGAGTAGATTGTTCCTACCACCACTACCGCAATAGACAGAGCTACTATGTCTCGGTTTCCGGTTCCGGGTAATTGTGCCAGACAGTGCTGTCTGATGCGGCGAAGAGAGTTCGCAGGTACGCGATAGATAAGAAAAACGACAGCCATTGAACAAACGAACAAAACGAGTAGCTTTTCAACATCAGCTGTAGCGCCAGTCCATCAAATGGCTAGGATCCAGCAGACCTGCAGACCGGCTGATGCTAAGAGAATTGCAGACTGACTCATCATAATGTCGTTTATCAAACCTCGTCGGATGCGCAATTTTACTACAAACTATGCTGTTAGTATATCATCTACATAGCCTGGTTTCAAAACCCACACCAGTACGATATCGAATGGCAGATGATTATTAAAATCTATCTCAAAAAACCCACCGGCCGTCGCACAGTTACAATGAGTGCGGACGGCGTTGCCTTCAGTCGCCATATCACAGAGGATATGACTCTTTCAGGTGCCTTGCCAGCACTCATTTCGCTCGCGCTTAGGGCGCGCTGGTATTTTTGAGATAGCTTTTAGTTTCTTCGGGAAATTCCGGAGCATATGTCAGATCGAGATTCAAACCGAAGCCATACAACCTAGCCAGCCCTTCCAATAAATAGGACAAAGAACGCAGCTAAGGATATTGGAGATACAGGGATATCCTTGATCTTGACTAGCACATAGATAATTCAAGTCTTCACTCCAATGCCTTATCCCGCGACCACCCGCGCCCCCAACGCCGGTAGCAACTGCTCGACCTCGGCTTGCAACACTTCCATCGCCTCTCCCGCCGCCGCGAATTCACCCCCGTTGCCGATCTCCTCCAAACGCGCTGCCGCATCCGCCACCCCGTCCGCCGCAATAACATGCGCCGACCCCTTGAGCGTATGCGCAGCCCGGCGCAGCTCTTTGCCATTCCCGCCGTCGATATGCTCGCCGATTTGCCGCATCAGCTTCGGGCACTCCTCAAAGAACATCTCCACTAGGTCCCACAGCATCTCCTCTTTCCCACCGACGCGTTCAAGCGCCACTCCCCAATGGTATGGCATATCCGTTGCATCGCGCCCCTGCGCGGATTCCACAGGCGCCGAACCCGGCTCGGTCTCTTCCACCGCCTCATACAATTCCAACGGACGCACCGGCTTGGCGACATAGCCGTCCATGCCCGCCGCTAGAAAACGCTCGCGGTCGCCTTTCATCGCATGGGCCGTCATCGCGATGATCGGCATGTGCCTGCCGGTCTCGGCTTCATCCGCCCGAATCACCGCCGTCGCTTCGAGCCCATCCATCTCCGGCATTTGCACATCCATCAGCACCAGGTCGAAAGACTCCGATACCACCTGTTCGACCGCCGACCGACCATTGTCAACTACCACGACCGTATGGCCGCGCTCCTCGAGCAGGTTAATCGCCACCTGCTGGTTAACCAACCCGTCTTCGGCCAAGAGCACCCGGCGACGTTTCTCGACCGACACCCGTTCATTAGCCGACGCCGAACTCTCGACAGGCAACGCCTGCTCCAGTCCCGCAATAATGGCATCAAACAGATCTGATTCCTTGACAGGTTTCATCAAACTGCACGCGATGTTCAGTTGGCGGGACCGCGCGATATCCTCGTTGCGGCCAGCCGAAGAAAGCAGCAACACGGGTATCTGGCCGAAGGTTTCGTTCTCGCGAATCTTCGCCACCGTGTCCATCCCGTCCATCTCCGGCATCATCAAATCCGTCAGCACCAGGCCAAAGGGGTCGGCTGCAGCTTCGAGTTTTTCGAGTGCCGCAAAACCGCTTTCGGCCAGTTCGACGCGCACCTCCCAGCTATTCAGCATTTCTTCGAGGATCTTGCGATTGATCGGGTGGTCGTCAACCACGAGTATTTTTATGCCCCGCAGCGAAACCGGCTTGCTGCGCTTGGGCACCGGGGTACCCAAACCATAGCGGGCCGTAAAGTGGAATGTGCTGCCCACCCCTTCTTCGCTTTCGACCCAGATGCGGCCCCCCATCATCTTGACCAATTGTTGCGAAATCGCCAGCCCAAGCCCCGTACCGCCAAAGCGCCGCGAGGTGGAACTGTCAACCTGGCTAAAAGAGTCGAAAATCTGCGCCTGTTTCTCCGGCGGAATGCCAATCCCCGTATCGCGCACCGATATATGCAGGCTGACCGCGTCACGCAATTCTTCTTCCAACACCACGTCGACTACGACCTCGCCGCGCCCGGTAAACTTGAGGGCGTTGCCCACCAAGTTGACCACCACCTGCCGCAATCGACTCGGGTCCCCGACGAGACAATCCGGCACATCCGGCGGAATATGACAGACTAACTCAAGATCTTTTTCGGCCGCGTACATCGCCAAAACCTGCACCGCGTCACCCAACCCGTCGCGCAGGCCGAACTCTATATCCTCCAACTCCAAACGCCTGGCCTCGATCTTGGAAAAGTCGAGGATATCGTTAAGCAAGGTCAACAGGGATTCGGCCGATTGCTGCACCAAACCCAAATAGCCGCGCTGTTGCGCTTCGAGCCGGGTGCGGCTCAAAAGTTCCGTCATGCCGATAATCCCGTTCATCGGCGTGCGGATTTCGTGGCTCATATTGGCCAAAAACTCACTCTTAGCATGATTGGCCTCTTCGGCAGATTCCATCGCAGTACGCAATTCCTTCTGCGTTTTTTCTAACGCCATC
>Ga0315339_1000942_pt1 | contig 29507 bp, 25 predicted proteins | sample ASW17metaG_FD_204514 | JGI IMG/M metagenome (GOLD analysis project Ga0315339, IMG submission 204514) | Ammonia-oxidizing marine archaeal communities from Pacific Ocean, United States - ASW #17 | ecosystem: Environmental > Aquatic > Marine > Oceanic | place: USA: California | collected 2016-12-05 | reverse complement strand
CGCCGGCCCAGAGACCACACCGACCAGCTCGGACAGCTCGGCAAGCAGATGACAGGTGCGCCGCAGCAGCTCACGGACCTCGATCGGATCCGTCTCCAGTCTTAAGCGCAACGCGTCGGGGTCGAGATCGTCGACTCGTCCGACCGCCGTCAACCCACCTACGTAGCGTGTGTAGCCGGCCCGCGTAGGCGTGCGCCCAGCGGAAGTGTGCGGTTGCTCGAGAAATCCGAGCCGCTCGAGCTCGGCCATCACGTTGCGGATAGTCGCCGACGATAGCGTTTCGGGTAGCTGATCGGCGATCGCCGACGACCCCACCGGCCCGCCGGTGGCGATGTGGCGCTCCACGATCGCGTCGAGAACCGCCGCGCTGCGCCCTGTCAGCTCAGAAATCCGCATAGCATCGCCAATCGGTGCCCTGCACCAGCGCTAGAGTCATCGAATTCGGAAGTTACCTACCGCGGTCTCGTGCCGCGCTTCGGCCTTTGGCACTCTCTAAGTTCGAGTGCTAGCGTAATAAAACAATCCCCCGGCCAGCCCGTCAAGCATCCTGGTACGGAGTGGATCATAGCTTGCCGCCCCCACGGCGCTAGCCACCTCCATGCTACCATTTCGCCAGGTGGAATCTCGCCTCCCCGAGTGCCCTCGAGAAGCCCGGCTACCGTATGATCGACCGTTTTCTCGCCGCCGCCGCTCGCACTGCAGCACCGATAATCCGTCATCCTGTGCTCGCCGCACTGCCGTTCGCAGCCGTCATCAGCGGCCTCGCGGCAGGCTTCGTGATCGCCTACGTACCGGATGCGGCGATCGTCGACGCGCTGCGCGTCTACGAACCGAGCCTGGTCACGCGGATCTATGACCGCGACGGCATGCAATACGCCGAATGGCTGCAGCAGCGACGTGAGGTCGTGAGCTTTGAAGAGATCGCCCCGGTCATGGTACAGGCGGTAATCGCCGCAGAAGACGCACGATTCTTCGACCACGTCGGCATCGACCCACAGGCCGTCCTGCGCTCGCTGCTCGCTGATCTGCGATGTGGCTACTTCTGTGAGGGGTTCAGCACGATCACGATGCAGGTACCGCGGAACCTCGACCGCTACCTGGGCGGCGACAACTGGCTACCGCGAGACAAGACGCTCGAGCGCAAGATCCGCGAGGCGATCTATGCGATTCAGATCGAGCGTCACTATACGAAAGAGCAGATTTTCACGATCTACGCGAATCAGATCTTCATGGGTAGCAGCGCCTACGGCTTCCAGGCGGCGGCGAAGTTCTACTTCGGCAAGCCGATCTCCGATGTCACCTTGCCCGAAGCGGCGCTACTCGCTGGGATGATTCAGCGGCCGTCGGGCTATCGGCCGGACCTGCACCCGGAAAACGCCATCGCCAAACGCAACATCGTGCTCGACCGGATGCTCGCTGAGAGCTTCATCACATCCGCGGAGAACGCCGAAGCAAAGACAACCCCGCTGCTCGTCGCGACGGATACCAGCACCAACGAGCTAGGTGACTATTTCACCGAAGAGATCCGCAAGACTCTCATCCAAACCTATGGCATGGAGGGCATCTATCGCTCTGGCCTGCGAGTCCAAACGACGCTCGATCGACGACTTCAGCGCGCCGCTGAGAGTGCGCTCGACCGCGGAATCCGGGAGGTCGACAAGCGCTCCGGCTGGCGTGGCGAACTACGCAACCTACACGACGAGGGAATAGACCTCGGGGTCTACGAAGACCCCGGCTGGCGAACACCATTGGAGCCAGGCGACTACGTGCCCGCCGTCGTCATGCAGGTGAGGCCCCTGGGGAGCCAGGCGCGGATCGGCGACGTAATCGTCGAGATCAACCCCGACGACGCCGAGTGGACCAATCGCGCCACAATGGACAGGCTCGTGCGGGCGGGCGATGTGGTCGACGTTCTGTTGGAGTCGCAGGCCGAGGACGGGACCTGGGAGGTCGAGCTAGACCAGATACCGGTACTACAGGGCGCCATTCTCGTGGTCGAGAACGAAAGCGGCGAGGTTCGCGCGATGAGCGGCGGCCGCGTCTTCGACGATTCGGAGTTCAACCGCGCTACCCAGGCGGTCCGCCAGACGGGCTCGATCTTCAAGCCCTTCGTGTACTCCACGGCTGTGACGATGGGCCTTACCCCTTCTTATCTGTTCGTCGATCAGCAAACGACGTTCCGGGATCCCACTACGCGCCAGCCGTATTCGCCGGCGAATTTCGACAACGAGTACATCGGCATCACCTCGATGGCTGAAGCGATCAGCAAGTCGCGCAACGTACCGACGGTCATGCTGCAACAAAAGGTCGGCGTGGAGAACGTCATCGACATGGCGCGCAAGTTCGGTCTCACCGCCCCGTTCGGGCCCTATTTGTCGCTCGGACTGGGTGTCATGGACATCTCGGTATGGGAGATCGTGCGCGCCTACACGGTGTTTCCCAACATGGGCGTGCTGGTCGAACCCCACCTGGTCCGTGCCGTGTACGACCGGCGCGGCAAGCTGCTAGAGAAAACCCAACAGTCCGCGCGCTCGGTGATGAACGCCGACGAAGCCTATGTGATGGCGCGCATGCTGGTTGCCGGCATCCAACGTGGCACCGGCGTGCAAGCCCGTGGGCTGGGGCAGGAGCTGCGACAGACGCTGGGTGGCAAGTCCGGCACTACAGACGACCGTACCGACGTCTGGTACGTCGGCTTCTCCCCCAATCACACCGTCGGCGTCTGGCTCGGCCACGATAAGAAGGAGCGGATTCACCGCCGCGCCACTGGATCGAACTCGGCCCTGCCGATTTGGATCGAGATCATGCGTGCGGCCGAAACGGGTAACCCGCCAGCAGGGTTGCCGCAGCCGGGCAATATCGAGCTGCGCACCGTCGATCCGTTCACCGGCCTCTTGTATAGCGAGTATTGCAAGGAGGCTGTCGAGTTGGCGTTCATCGCCGGTACGGCACCCACCCGAGCTTGCGGGCCGGCAGAGCGCGCCATCCTCAACCTCGAGGCGTATCAGCAGGCCTACTTTGTCAAAGACGGTCGCCTCGACACGACCGGCTACTGATCCGGGACCGCACTACTACTCGCCAGCATCACCACCAGCTCCGGCACGCCATTTCAAGAAACCGTCCATGAATGGCTGTAGGTCACCGTCGAGGACCGCGCTCACGTTGCCCTTCTCGACACCGGTGCGGTGATCCTTCGCCATCTGGTACGGGTGCAACACGTAGGAGCGGATCTGCGATCCAAAGCCGATCTCCATCTTCTCGCCCTGTTTCTCGGCGGTCTCCGCGGCGCGTAATTGACGTGCGCGCTCGTACAGACGGGCCCGCAGGACCTTCAACGCCATCGCCTTGTTACGGTGCTGCGAGCGTTCCGCCTGGCTCTGCGCCACGATCCCGGTCGGGACATGAGTAACCCGCACGGCCGAGTCGGTCACGTTGACATGCTGCCCGCCTGCTCCGCTGGCGCGATAGGTATCGACGCGAAGATCTTTGTCCTCGAGCTCGATCTCGATGTCGTCTTCGATCTCCGGAGCAACGGCTACAGAGGCGAACGAGGTGTGCCGGCGGCTCGCGGCATCATACGGCGAGATCCGCACAAGTCGGTGGACTCCCGTTTCCCCTTTGAGGTATCCGAACGCGTACGGTCCCTCGATACGTAACGTGGCGCTCTTCAGACCCGCTTCCTCGCCGGGCTGCTCATCGATCATCTCGACCTTGTAGCCACCCGCCTCGGCCCAGCGCTGCAGCATGCGCAGGAGCATCGCGGCCCAATCTTGGGATTCGGTTCCGCCCGCCCCCGGATGGATATCGACGAGCGCCGGACGCACGTCGTCCGGGTCGCCCAGCAACAGCTGTACCTCGTAGGCGTCGAGGCGTTTGCGCAGCTCAGTGAGCGCTGCTTCGGCCTCGCCTACGGCCTCCGCCTCGCCCTCCTCCGCAAGCTCGAGAAACGCCTCTGCCTCATCGACCTGTTCACTGAGGGAAGCGTCGAGGTCAAGGCGCGCTTGCAGCTCGCTGCGCTCGCGCATCAGGTTCTGGTCACCCCCGTCGTCCCAGAAGGCGGGTGCAGCCATCAGCTTCTCGATCCCGCTCAGCCGATCTCGAGTCCCAGCCGGGTCAAAGATGGCCTCCGAGAGCCTGATATCGCGAGCGTAGCTCGTCGAGCGCGCGACGGGGTTCTTCGATCATTGCTGGTGTCCTCTGAAAATCGATTCGGTAACGCAATGTATCGCTAATCGACAAGGCGCGTACCCGTCGCTACGCGGGCCCATAGAACCGTCCGAGCCTTGGCCAGATGGCGCCCGCGGTGCACGCCAGGGCCAACAGCAGGCAGGCGATCGCGAACGCGTCGCCGCTACGCACGTACGGGGATAGCTCGTGGCGCGGCTTCACCGCGCTCATGACAAGCGCCTCCGTTTCCATTTCCGTGCGCTCCACGACGCGACCCCACGGATCGACCACACCGCTGATGCCGGTGTTGGCGGCGCGCAACAGCCAACGACGGTTCTCGATGGCCCGCAAACGAGCCATTTCGAAATGCTGAAACGGGCCGCTGCTGGTGCCATACCAGGCGTCGTTGGTGATGGTGATCAAGAACTGCGCCCCAGACCGCACCTGCCGACTCACCAGGCTCGGGAAGATGATCTCGTAACAGATCGCCAGGCCAAACGGCGGCACCCCGGCGATCGGCGCCGCCAGCAGCGGCTGCGCTGGATCGCCGGCTCGCATCGAACCCACCGCTTGCACCAGTGGTCCCAGGAAGCGCAGCAGCCCCTGTAGAGGCAAGTACTCGCCGAACGGAACGAGATGCGATTTCTCGTAGCGGCCGGCCGCGCTGCCGTCACCATCCACGACGACGGCGGCGTTGGCGATCGTATACCCGGCCTCGCTGTCCTCCACGTGCACGGTGCCCACCAGGAGCGCGGCTCCACTGCGCCGCGCCACGCCGGCCAGCAGCATCGAGGCCCGCGCGTCACGCTCGACTCCGTACGGATCGGGCCAGCTGCTCTCCGGCCACACCACCAGACGGGCACCGTCCTGAGCACCGCGCTCAGACAGCGACAGGTGGCGACTCAAGGTGTGCTCCCTGGAGCTACGATCCCACTTGGTGTCCTGCGCGACGTTGCCCTGCACCAGCGCCACCGGCAAGCTGACCCCAGTGTCGCTGGTCGGTCCGGTGGCGAGTCGGCCATAGCCATAGATGACGCAGGCCGCCAGGGCAACAAGCGCGGTCACCGCTGGCACTCGCCACCCGGGCCGCCCTCGCGCAACTGCAGCGGCGGCGGCGTTCACCAGCATCACCAGGAAGGACAGTCCGTATACCCCGGCCAGATCAGCGACCTGGGCAACAGGTAGGTACCCGGCTCCGGCGTATCCGAGCAGCGCCCAGGGAAACCCACTCATCAGGACCGCCTGCACGTACTCCAGGCCGGTCCAGGTGGCTGCCAGCAGCGGCACGGTCTCCGGCCGCTCCGTCCCGGCGCGGTTGGCGACCAGGGCGAACAGACCCCAGTAGGCCGCCAAGTAGGCAACCAGCAGGGCGGCACCCAGGACCGCTACCGGCAGCGACAGGCCGCCGAATTGCGTCATGGCCTGGATCACCCAGTAAAGCGTGGCCCCACGAAACACCGCGCCGAACAGGAACCCATACCACCATGCACGCACCGGAGAGACGTCGGTCACGGCCAAGAGCAGCGGCGCTACGGCCACCCAGGCGAGCGGATGCCATCCGACCTTGGGAAACGCCGCGGCCAGAGCGAGGCCGCTGAGAAGGAGTATCCAACCAGAGCGCGACAGGTCTTCCTCTAACCCTGGGTGATCCAGGTGTCGACGATGTCACGACGACCGCTGAGCGCAACGGCAACGCGTTCGGCAGCCGACTCGTCGCGGTAACGCCCGACGCGCACGCGGAACATCATCGTCCCGGCAACATCGTCGGATATGACGAACGCCGGGAAGCCCGACGATGCGAGGCTTGCCTGGAGCGTGTCCGCTTCGTTCCGATCACTCGTCGCCTTGACCTGCACCACATAGCCGCTGGCAATCGAAGGATCTGCCACCGGCAGATTGTTCGTGGTGGCAGCGGGCGGCGCAGCATCGCGGGGCGGCGCGGTGCTCGGCTCCGGAGTCTCGGCAACGGAGGTGACACTCGCACCGGCCGCCGGCTCCTGCAGGCGTCCCAGGAAATCAGTATCACTCGGATCGATCGCCGGCGCGAAACCGGTGTCGTCACCGATCACCTCGACCAGCCCACCTTCCAGCAGCGGCTGCGGCCCTTGGTTGCGTCCCACCATGACGCCGAGCATGAAAACAGCAACGCCGAGCCCCACCGCCACCAGAAAGGCTACGATCAGGCTGCTGTTACTGAGTTGAATCTCGTAGAAACTCTGCTTGCCCGAGCCGTTCATCTTCCCACCCCGTACGCAGGACCCACGCCACGGCAGCGGCGCGTTAGCGCGGTCAACATCCAGCAAAGTCTATCGCATCAAGAAACGATTCTCTGCCTAGCAGGCTGTGGTGAAAGTGTGGTGGGTCTGGTTACCGCGAGTTGCGGCCTGAGGCAAGGCGGCCTGACGTAGGCGATGCCCTAGCCATCGTCCAGGAAGGCCAACGCTGCAGATGGCCTCAAATCGCCGTAACCCTTCGGGCGACAGGGGGTTGCCGGCGTATACTGCGTCGTTCGTCGTCAACGATGGGGTAACCATCGCCTCCTCCTCTCTCCTTGCCTCCACCCCGCAAGACCCTGTCGCCAGACCCGCCACTCTTCCGCCACGGCCTGCTAGCAAACTTGAACCGCACTGCTCAGTCGCTTGCACCATCATCGCCGCCCGACCTGCTGAGGGCGCTCAGTCCGCCCAGCATCATGTCCATGGGAAGCGGAAACACGATGGTCGAGCTGCGTTCAGAGGCCACCTCGGTCAGCGTCTGGAAGTAGCGCAACTGCACGGCAACGGGCTCCTGGGCAAGGACGACCGCCGCTGCGTAGAGCCGTTCCGAGGCCTGCGCCTCGCCTTCGGCGTGGATGATCTTGGCTCGCTTCTCGCGCTCAGCTTCGGCCTGACGGGCGATGGCGCGAATCATCTCCTGCGGCAGGTCAACATGTTTGACTTCCACCATCGACACCTTGATGCCCCATGGATCGGTATGGTCATCGAGGATCGACTGCAACTGTGAGTTGAGGCTCTCGCGCTCCGACAGGAGTGAGTCGAGCTCGACCTGACCGAGCACCGAGCGCAGTGTTGTCTGCGCCAGCTGCGAGGTGGCGTACATGTAGTTCTCGACTTCGACGACGGCGCGCGTGGAATCCATCACCCGAAAATAGACCACCGCGTTGACCTTCACCGAGACGTTGTCACGCGTGATCACGTCCTGCGGCGGCACGTCGAGCACGACCGTGCGGAGCGACACGCGCTCCATCTTGTCGATTGGCCAGAAGACAAAGATGATGCCGGGCCCCTTGGTTTCCGGGAGCAGCCGGCCGAGTCGGAAGATGACGGCGCGCTCGTACTCCTTGAGGATGTTGACCGAGCTGAAGAAGTAGAAGACAAGGATGACGAACAGAAACACGACCGGTGAAAAAAATCCCATGCGTATGCCTACCTCTCGTCTGTGTGGCTGGGACGCACTCGGATGACCATGCCACTCTCAACACCGACGACCACGACTGAGTCGCCGGAACGAACCGGCATGTCCGACCGTGCTCGCCATAGCTCTCCGTGAACGAATACCGAGCCCGACGCTCCCGGTCCGAGATCCGATGTTGCCTGTCCGACCTCGGTCACCAGCCCCTTGGGGCCGGTCTGGACGCGCCCTCGATGTGAGCGCACCACAAGCCAGACCAGCGACCCGACGATCCCAAGAACGCCAAGTGCGGTGGGCAAGACGAAGCCCAGTTGCAACCTCAGCTCCGGAATCGGACCGGGCACCAGCATCAACGAGCCGAGCACGAACGCCACCAGTCCCGCCACCGTCAGCAACCCATATGAGGTGACCTTCACTTCGAGCACGAAGAACAGCAGCGCCAAACCGATGAGCATCAAGCCGGCAAAGCTAATCGGCAGGATTTGGAAGGCTTGCAGCGCCAGCACCAGGCAAATGCCGCCGAGCACGCCCGGCAGCACCGCGCCCGGCGTGGAGAACTCGAAATACAGCCCGGCTAGCCCGGCCAGCATGAGCATGAAGGCCACCTGGGGGTTAGCCAGGACAGCCAGGATCTGCTGGCGAAGCGATAGCTCACGCGTCTCGATCTGGGCACCCTCCAGCTGCAACACGATGTCGACGCCCGCCTTGCGGATTTGCCTGCCATTCACCGCAGCGAGCAACGCGTCGACGTCGTCGACGATGAGATCGGCAAGGCCCGTTTCGAGCGCCTCTTGGGCCGAGTAGGAGCGCCCATCAGTGACCGCTTCAGCTGCCAGATCGACCGGGCGCCCGCGGTCTTCAGCAAGGCTGCGGATGTAGGCCTCGGCGTCCTGAATGAGCTTCTTCTGCATAGTCTCGTCGGTACCGCCGCCCATCGTTACGGGGCTGGCCGCGCCCATATTGGTTCCCGGCGCCATCGCCACGACGTCGGCGGCCATGGCCATGAAGAATCCAGCTGAGGCGGCGCGCGACCCCGATGGGCCGACGAACAGGCACACCGGGACGGTGGTGGCACGGAAGGCCTGAATGATGTCGCGCATCGCCAGATCCAGACCACCCGGCGTATCGATCTGCAGCACGAAGAGGTCGGCGCCCCGCTGGGTTGCCGTCTCTAGCGCCCCGACGATGTACTCGGAGGTAATCGGGTGGATTACATCGGCGAGCTCCGCCACCAGCACGAGCGGCTGACGCTCGGGTGACTGGGCGACTGCGGGCGCTGCTGCAACGAGCAGGAATGCTGCCAGGGCCTGGCGACGCACTCCACGACGGATTCTCACTCCCCCATTGTGCACGCTGCTGGTCGAAAGCGCACCGCCTGCCACAGACCAAGGGAAGTGGCCGCGTGGCATCAAAGCCGGCGGCGCAATCCGCCTGGCGGTTATCGTGCCCGAGGGGGACGCTAGTGGCCTGTAACTAGTCGCCGGTTACCCGCCCATAACGATCTTCGAGCCGAACCACATCATCGAGATGAGGAGTGGAGACCTCGAAGACGTCACAGGTGGTCAACGCCCGCATGCGATGGACGGTACGCGGCGGAATGTGCTGGACTTGCCCGGGCTCGAGGATCACTGCACGCAGGTCACCGTCTACCCCCTCTCCAACCTCGAGCTCGAGGCGTCCCGCCTGACAAAAGAGCGTTTCCTCCTTGAGCTCGTGGTATTGCAGGCTGAGCTGCTCGCCCTCGTCAATGTGCAAGATCTTGCCGACGTAGCTTTCCGTCTCTGCCCAGATGATCTCGTGGCCCCAGGGCTTATCGACTTTGCGCATTTCCCCTCACCCCGCCGTGGTCCGACCGCGGCGGCCAGCCGGTCGCCCGCTAGCGGCGACCGGATACGGCCGCGCCTGGTTTGTCTCAGTCCTAATGACCGTCCGGAAAGTGTGCCACAAGCCGCTCGAGCGCGAATTTCTCGACTTCCTGCGCCGTGCGTAGCTCCATTACATGCGCTAGAAGCTGCCGCGCATCCTCCGCCGGTACGCGGCGGATCAGTTGCTTGATGACCGGAACCGAGCTCGGCGTCATGCTGAGCTCGTCAATGCCGTATCCGAGAAACACCAGGGCGGTGAGCGGATCGGACGCGGCCTCGCCACACAGGCTCACGGGAATGCCACGTTCATGGGCCTTGACCACGATCTGCTCGAGCAGTCGCAGCACGGCCGGGTGCAAGGGCTCGTAAAGGTGAGCGACTCCATCGTTGTTGCGATCCACGGCCAACAGATACTGGATCAGGTCGTTCGTGCCGATCGAGAAGAAATCGACTTCCTGGGCGAGGTGATCGACGATCAAGGCGGCCGCTGGCACCTCTAGCATCACACCAACGGGGATGTGCTCGGCCACGGCATGTCCGTCGGCTACGACCGCTTCCCGGGCTCGCAGCAGCGCCGCCTTTGCCTGCAGCACTTCATCGAGATCGGTCACCAGCGGAAAGACAATGCGCAGGTCGCCGTGCACGCTAGCTCGTTGCAAACCGCGCAATTGCGCTTCGAACATTGCTGGCTTCTCGAGCGACAACCGGATTCCGCGCACACCGAGCAGGTTGCGGTCGGCTTGGATGGCGCCCTCTGCACCCGAACGCTCCTTCTCACCACCCAAATCCAGAGTACGGATGGTCACCGGCTCGGGGCTCATGACCTCGAGGACGGCGCGGTACTCCTGATAGAGCGTCTCTTCATCGGGCGGCCGGTCAAGAGATCTCAGGTAGAGAAACTCCGATCGGAACAACCCGACGCCGGCGGCCCCGAACCGTTGTGCCGTTTCTGCCTCTTCGGCGCTTTCGATATTCGCTGTCAGCCGTACCTGTACTCCGTCGGGGCTGACGGCGGGAAGCTCCCGATTCTGCAATAACGCCTCGTCGCGGCGGCGGTTTGCCTCCTGCTTAGCGCGATACCGATTCAGCAGCTCGGAGTCCGGGTGAACGACGACCGTACCATCGCTGCCGTCGACGATGACTTGATCGCCAGTGCGAACCCACTCGCTCGTGTCGTGCGCCCCGACAACGGCTGGAATCTGCAACGAGCGCGCCATGATCGCCGTATGGCTGGTGCGGCCGCCGACGTCCGTCACGAAACCCAGGACACGATCCCGATTCAGTAGTGCCGTTTCTGAGGGAGACAGATCGTAGGCGAAGAGCACCGGCGAGTCGCCGAGATCCTCGCGTCGCAGACCTTCCTCACCGCTCAAAGTGCGTAGCAGGCGAGTCGTCAGATCACCCAGGTCATTGCGACGCTCACGCAAGTAAGGATCTGCGATGCGCGCAAAGCGCTCGCTCAGATCGTCGCCCACGGCCTTGACTGCCCATTCGACGTTCTGCCCGAGCTTGCGAATGCGATCGCGAATGGGTTCGACAAGGCCGGTGCCATCCAGCATCAGGCGCTGCGCATCGATGATCTGCGCAACATCGTGGCCCAACTCCCGGTCGGCTACCTCTTCGATCGCCGTGAGTTGTTGCCGTACGCTCACGACAGCCGCATCCAGACGTAGGAGGTCATGCTCGATCCGATCCTCGGTTAGCTCGTAACAAGGCACGTGGCTGACGCGTCGTTCGATCACGAAAGCGGTTCCGACGGCGATGCCCGTAGATACTCCGATCGCCTGGCGCACGATGGACTCCATGGCGGCTACTCCTCGCCGAAGAGGCCGCCGACTAGGCTCGCCAGGGCATCAACCGCTTCATGCTCATCCGGGCCATCGGCAATCACCAGGATCCGGCTGCCCTTGGGGGCCGCCAACAGAAGGACGCCGATGATGCTCTTACCATTTACCGTCATGGCGTCTTTACCGACCTGAATCTCGCACTCGAAAGGGCTGGCACACTTGACGAACTTGGCGGCGGCTCGAGCGTGCAGACCGAGCTTGTTGAGAATCTGTAGTTCTTTCTGAATCATCGCCCTAGCGTTCTAGAGTTCTTCTTGCCTTGAGAGAATCTCACTGGCCACATAGACGCTCTGTTGTCCGCGGTCACGCACCAGCCGCGCGATTTTCTCGAGCGGCGCGCCACTGCCCTGCAGATTGGCTAGCTTGACCAACATCGGCAGGTTCACACCCGTGAGAATCTCCACGGAGCCGGCTTCGAGAAACGAAAGACTGACGTTCGTGGGCGTACCACCGAACATATCCGTAAGGATCAGCACCCCGCCAGGCGCCGCCACCGCGGCGATTGCCTTCTCGATCTGGTCGTGCGCATCGGCGACCTCGTCATCCCAGTCAATCGAAACTGCGCGGATGTATTCCGTTGAACCGACGATGCGCGCGGTTGCCTCGAGGAGCTCGATCGCCAGGCCCCCATGAGTGACGACAACCGCTCCGACAGAAACGGGCGCCGGGGCATCGCCTCCGCTATTCATCGCGCCGCCCTACGCGCGGCTACATCGCCAAGGTCCGCGTGAGTGAGAGTGGTCGGATATCCGCGCTCGCGCAAATGCTCGGCCACCATACCGGCAACGGCTACGGAGCGGTGGCGTCCCCCCGTGCACCCGAATGCCAACGTGAGGTAGGTCTTTCCCTCCTCACCGTAGCGCGGCAAAAGAAACGATAGTAGACGCTCCATGTGTTCGAGAAACTCTGCAGTGCTGGGGCTCGATTCTACGAATGCCCGGACCGGGTCGTCCAAACCGGTCAGCGCTCTCAGCTCGGAGTCATAGTGAGGGTTCGGCAGAAACCGTACGTCGAAGACGAGGTCGGCGTTCGGCAGCACGCCGTTGCGATAGGCAAAGCTACTGACCGCGACATTGAGCGCTGTTGCTTCATCCTCCGCGAAGCGTTTGAGCAGAAACTCGCGAAGCGAATGGACATTGAATTCACCGGTATCGATCACCGCGTCGGCCAGATTACGCAACGGTAACAGCACCTGTCGCTCGTGCTGGATCCCCTCGGATACCGATCCCTTCGGAGCCAGAGGATGCGGCCGACGGGTCTCCGAGAATCGCTGCACGAGCACGCCGTCCGGAGCGTCGAAAAAGAGCAGGAGAGACCGGGGAGATCGCTCCTTCATCCCCCCCCAGGCGGGACTGAACTGTTCCAGAAATTCCCCCGTGCGAGCATCGATCGCCAGTGCTAGGCGCGGCAGGCTGGGGGTAGCTCGATGACACAGATCGACGCAGGCTTCCATCAGCGGTGGCGGCAAATTGTCGACACAGTAATAGCCAATGTCCTCGAACGCACGCAGGGCGCTCGTCTTACCAGCGCCGGACATTCCCGAGACGATCAGGATGCGGCGATCGCTCACTCCAGATCCCCCTCGTCGAGTCCATAGGCGCCCAGCTTGAAGCTCGGGTGAGGATTGTCCATCGCGTCGCGCAGTCTTGAGTCCAGGTCGGCCGCCGGATTGAGCCCCTTCAGGCGCAACAACAAGTTGCGGGCCGCGACCTCGACGAGGTTCGATACGCTACGGCCGGGCACCACTGGTAGCCGCACCAACGGGATCGAAACGCCTAATAGCTCAATGGTCTCGACGTCCAAGCCCAGTCGCTCGCAGTCGTTATTGACATCGCCGAGCTGCAGATCGATGACCAACTCGACGCGCTTGCGCTGACGCGTCGACCCCACGCCGAACAGGTGTGCGACGTTGATGATTCCGAGGCCCCGCACTTCCATGTGATGGCGCACCAGCTCAGGTCCTCGCGCCACCAGAACTTCGCCCTGACGGCAACGGATCTCCACGACATCATCCGAGACCAGCCGATGACCACGCATCACCAGGTCGAGAGCGCATTCGCTCTTGCCGACGGCCGAAGGACCGGTAATCAGCACGCCGACGCCCAGAATATCGACCATTACGCCGTGCACCATCGTGCGCGGCGCGAAGTGCGCGTCGAGGAAATGGTTCAGTCGGTCGATGAATGCCGACGACAGCAGCTGGCTGCTGAGCAATGGAATATCGTGCGCCTCGCATAATTCGGCAAGCTCGGGCGGCACTGCCAGGCCTTTCGTAATCGCTACGCACGAGAGCGGACAGGCGGTGATCGGCTCCAGCAGCGCGCGGCGGCGCTCGGCATCGAGACCCGCCAAGTAGGTGATCTCCGATTCACCGAAGACCTGCACACGCCCCGGATGGATGAAGCCCACATGACCGGCCATCGCCAGGCCCGGCTTCTGGATGCGTTGGTGGGTAATCAGCTTGTGAACGCCAGAGGACCCGGCGACGAGCTCCACCTCCAGATATTCTTCGCCGGCATCGAGCAGCTCGAGAACCGGCACTCCGGCGATTGTATTCGACGCCGCTGAGCTCACCCGTCTACGTCCTGAATACCCTCAAGGGACCTCGACCGACTCAGCGACCACCGAGGTTACGTGGCGACGGCGCTCGACGAGCTTGTCGTGCGCCTTACGCGCCTGACTGTCGAACCGTCGTAACACATCGCGCACCGCAGCAGCGGGGTCAGGCGATTCTTCCTTTACGGTGAACGACCCCAGCCGATGGCGCAGGATGATCTCCACCGCATGTCGTTCCAAGGGGCCTTCTCCCTCCTTCGTCACGACCACATGCGCCCCCTGGTCGCCTTGCAGGAAGCGCTCAAGCCTTCCCAAGTGCTGCTCGATCTTGTCGCGCAGTTGCGTTCCCAACGAAGTACCACGGGCGGTCCAGTCGGTTCTCATGGAGCCAGCTTCCTCTTCGACGCGAAAGACAGTGGTTCCGATACCCACTCTGCACACATTACTAGCCTATCGTGCGGCGCGCCCTCGAGGCAGGTATGCGCATCTCCTCGCGGTACTTGGCTACCGTACGCCGCGCGATCACTAAACCACCTTGCTTGAGGCGACCAGCAATGGCCGCGTCGGACATTGGCTTGCGCGCCTCCTCGGATTCGATGAGCTTCTTGACCTTGTCCTTGACGCTGACCGACGATACATCCGAGCCGCTGGCGTGCCCCAGGCCGCTGTGGAAGAAGAACCTCATCTCGAACAGGCCCTGCGGCGTATGCATGTACTTGCCGTTGACGACACGCGATACCGTCGACTCGTGCATCCCGATGTCCTCGGCGACATCCCGCAGCACCATCGGGCGTAGCGCCGCTATCCCGTGATCGAAGAAGTCGTGCTGGTAGACGAGGATGCTCGCGGCAACCTTGCCAATGGTGCGCTGCCGTTGCCCATACGACTTGATCAGCCATAGGGCGGAGCGCATCTTCTCCTGCAGGTATTCGCTTGCCTGCTTGGAGAGGCCGCTGTCGGCACGCAGCATTTCGCGGTACAGGCGCGACACGCGCAGCTTCGGGAGACCGTCGTCGTTCACCGTAGCGATGTAGTCGTCTCCGTCTTTGCGGACGTACACATCAGGAACGATGTAGCGCGGCGACTCGGAGTTGAACTGCTGTCCCGGCTTCGGATTGAGCGCCCGAATAATATCGACCGCTGCGGATATCTCCTCGACGCGCGCGTGAGTGACCCGTGCGATCTCCTTGAACCGGTGGGCGGTTAGCGCGTCCATGTGGTCGCGTACGATGATGCCCGGCAACCCCCGCTCGGCGCCGAGCCGCTCCAGTTGCAGGAACAAGCACTCGCGCAAATCACGGGCCGCCACGCCGAGCGGATCCAACTCCTGCACCAGTGCCAGAACTCTCTGGACCTCGAGAACAGGCCACGGTCCCATCTCGGCGATCTCCTCACAGCTGGCGCGGAGATAGCCGCTTTCGTCCAGGTTTCCCAGAATCGCCTGGCAAACTGCCATCTGACCGGGTCCCAGGGACGTCATTTCGAGCTGCCAGACGAGGTGATCGACCAACGAGGGCGAGGCGGTCAGCGTGTTCTCGAACGGCGGCGCCTCGCCTTGCTCCCGCATGTTCGGGCTCGTCGGCTGATAGTCGAACATCTTGGCGAAGAACTCATCAGCGTCAAAGTTGTCACCTAGCTCCTCTGTACCCGCCGCCGCCTCGTCAGGTTTCTCGGCAGCCTCCTCAACCTCGGCGCGATCTGCAACAGTCTGCTCCTCAGGCTCCTCACCCTCTTCCAGGACGGGGTTTTCCACCATCTCCTGCTGCAGCGTGGCCTCCAGCTCGAGCCTGTTTAGCTGCAGTAGCTTGATCGCCAGCTGCAAGGCGGGCGTCATCACCAGCCGCTGCTGCAATCGCACGGAAAGTCGTTGTTCGAGCGCCATGGCTCAGGTGAGGCTGAATGATTCGCCGAGGTAAATCTTGCGGACCTGCGGATCGCGCTCGAGATCTCCAGGAGCACCAGAGCGGAAGATCTGTCCATCGGTAAGGATGTAAGCGCGATCGGTAATGCGCAGCGTCTCGCGAACGTTGTGATCGGTTACGAGCACGCCGATTCCGCGCATCCGGAGCTCCCGTACGAGCTGCTGGATGTCGTTGATGGCGATCGGATCGATTCCCGTGAACGGCTCGTCAAGGAGCAGGAAGGAAGGATTTGTCGTCAGGGCTCGAGCAATCTCGACCCGCCGCCGCTCACCGCCGGAAAGCGTATAGGCCCGATGGTCGGCGAGATGCGTGAGACCTAGATCCGACAGCAGCACCTTGCATCGGCGCTGTCGCTCCTGGCGGGTAAGTCGCAGGCCCTCGAGGATCGCCATCAGGTTCTCCTCCACGGTAAGACGCCGGAAGACCGAGGGCTCCTGCGGCAGATACGAGATCCCGTGGCGCCGTGCCCGGATATACATGGGCTCGCGGGTGATCTCTACATCAGCGGCGTGGATTCGCCCTTCATCGGGACGGACCAGCCCGACCACCATATAGAAGGTCGTCGTCTTCCCCGCACCGTTAGGACCGAGCAGGCCGACGACCTCACCCTGGGAAATGCCGAAGTTGATCCCGTCTACCACCCGTCTACCGCCGTACGCCTTGACAAGACCGTCGACGCGTAGCGTCTGCCGCGGCAGATCTGGCGCCACGCTCGACAACGGCGCGGTATGGCTAGCCGACGCTTCGCCGGACGGTTCCGGGCTCTCGGATCGTTCGCGCATGCAGTTATCGTACCAATATGGTGATAACTCGGTCAACGTGACTCAAGACCTCCGATTTCAGGATTTTCCGTGTGTTTAAAGACAGTTACGCTCGTCAGCGGATCTAGGAGCGGCCACCCCGGGTGAAACTCTCCTTGCACGGGCGGGTGTCCAGCACGTCGTAGCGGCACCGCTGACCGGTGGGTATGGGGGAAATACGCCAAGCTCGAGCGGCCCGGCATTCTCGCAAGCCTGGGAAGTCTATTCGGCAAATCTGGAAAATATGCAGCAGCTCAAGGGCCGCCTCCACGAAGGCATCGACTCCGACGTCATCGCCCAGGCCACTTCTCTGGCCGGTGACCTAGCCGGCGTCGTCGAGGCACAGCCACAAGCGTTCTCGCTAATGCACTCACTCAAGAGTCACGACGACTACTCATACACCCACTCGCTGAACGTGGCGATGCTCTCCCTGACGATCGGACGGTGGTTGGAGCTGCCGCCGGAAACACTTGAACAGGTTGCCCTCGCTGCCATCCTGCACGACATCGGCAAGGTGTTGGTGCCTGGCGAGGTGCTCAACAAGCCGGGGAAGCTAACCGACGCCGAGTGGGAGATCATGCAGCGCCACGGCGACGATGGGGCACGCCTACTGCTCGAATCACCCGCCAGCGATCTGGCTTTCGTGGTTGCCTATGAGCATCAGCTCGCCTACGACGAGAAGCACGTCGACTTCGGCCGGTGGCCGCTGCACCTTGTGTCCGAGTTCGTGTGCCTGGCCGATGTGTACGATGCACTGCGGTCGGTTCGGCCGTACCGCGATTCCCTGCCACCTGACACCGCCATGAAGATCATGGAGGAAGACGCTGAGAACAAGTTCGATCCCGACTTGTTTGCGGGATTCCGGCGCATGCTCGGCTACTATCCACCCGGAACCTACGTCAAGCTGAGCGACGGTCGAATCGCCGTCGCGCGCACTACCAACTTCCTCGATCCGAAGCGCCCGCGCGTGCTCGTCGTCCGCGACGCTGATGGAGGGGAGATCGAGCCGCCCGAGCCTCTGGATCTGGCTGGAGTGGAGATCGAAGTCTCCGAGGTCATCGACCTGGAGCAAGTAGACATCGATCCAGTCGACTATCTCTGAGCGGCTAGGAGGCCGTGGTGAAAGTGCGGTGGGTCTGGCGATAGGGTCTGGAGATAGGGTCTGACGAGGCAGAGGCAAGGAGAGAGGAGGAGACGATGGGTTACCCCATCGTTGACAAGGAACGACACAGCATACGCGCGCAACCCCCTGTCGCCCAAAGGGCTACCGCCACACTTTTGCCACGGCCTGCTAAGCGCCCTGCCCTTCTTCGCGCGCCACCGGGATGGTCTGCGTTCTGCCATCTTCCGTCGACTCGATAACTACCTCTTCGGTTTCGTAGACGACGCGCAGAGCATCCCGACTCTTGTACTCGATGCCTTCGTAGGCAAAGCGGGCGGGCGCAGCGGGCGTTCCTGACAGAATCAGCTCGCCGCTATCCATGTTGTAGCCAAGCTCGTCCCCACTCGCCTCCGCATGGGTGTCGCGGAACTGCACAGCGTCCTCGGCGACGACAACGCCCCAATCGCCTTCCTCGCCGACCTCGACCCGGAGCTTATCGGCCTCGATGACGCGAGAGCTCTGGCGCAGGCTGGCCACACCACCGAGACGAAGCTCCGTACCGTCTTGTTCGACAAGAAGGTTGTTTGCCCTCACAGTGGCGTATTCGGGTTCACCGTCCTCCGTAGTGGCCGCCACCGCTACCAGTTCCACCTCATCCTCGGCACGCAAGCGTCCCGGGTTGGACTCCAATCGCAACTCTCCGGCCTCCAACGATTGAGACTGCCAGATAACCTGGACCTCGTCGCGCAGGATCAATACTCCCTCGACGTCGAGCTCGGCTGACTCGGCGCGCATCTCCACGGTCGGCGCATCGCCGAACAGTACGCTGGCCGCTTCGAGATACTGATCGGCCACGTCGGCTCGGACCGAGCCTGTCGCGTCGACGCCCTCGCCCGGTCGCCACGTCATCTCGTTGGCATAGAGAACCACGCCGCTCGTCGACAAGAGCGGAGCGGGATCACCGTCTAGCTTCCAGCCACCGGTATCTGCGGTATACGCCGCGACTCCCGACGACATGCTGCGCCCGTCTGCTTCAAACTCGACCCCTTCAGGCCACTCCGCCTCATCGAGCGCCCCTTCCACCCAGCTAGCCACCAGGCGCCCTCCGGTGAAGACAAGCGACTCTTCGGTGCCCGACGTGGCCAGGTCGGCGGTGACATTGCCCTCAGCCTCGACGCGTTCCAGACCTGCGTCACCGGCGGTTAACGTGAGCTCCATCGCAGTAAGTCTGCGCAAGCTCGCGGCGCCGCCGCGCGCCCGCCAGGCAACGCCGCGGCGCGCTGCGACCAACTGCCGCTCCCCCTCAGCGGGCCGGAGCTCGATTTCTCGTGCCTCCAGGCGTCCGAAACCGGGCAGTGTAAGCCGGGAGCCCCGCCGTCCACTGATCGCCTCGAGAGCAGCGAACTCGCCGGCATCGAATTCGATCCGGATCGTGGCTCCGCGAAGAAGACGCCCGTTGCCATCAGCATCGTCGCTGGCTTCCGCACTCGCGGCGGTTTCGGCCAACTCGGCATCGGTCGAGCCCGCGACATCTACCCTCTCGGTGCCGGCAGCGACGCCCGAGGCGACATCTAGGGCGACGTCTGAAGCGAACTCCGAATCAATGCCTGGCGACCCGGACGTCGCGTCGACGACGTCCTCTAGCTCGAGGTCAACCTCCGGTACGACCTCCACGGCAGCTGCCGGATTGTCTCCGCGCGGAAAGAACCTCACGCGCGCGTCGCCGACAACTTCGATGCCGCGCACCTCGCTGACCGCCGACCCCATGTCGAGGATAATGTCGTCACCGCGAATCGCCGCTTGGTTCATCTCGAGCTCGGCAGCTCCCTGCAGGCGTACCTGGTCGCCGCCCGGTCGCACTCGCATTTCCTCAGCTCGACCGCGCAGCCCTGCTGGCATGGCGCCCTCCCCATCACCACGCTGCAAGGTCAGGTTGCCCCACATCCGCAACTCCTCTGCCACCACGTCCTGACCACTGGTGACGTCGCCGGCAGTCTGAAAGTGAAGACAGTCCCCGCGCGACTCCATCCCGGCGTAGAACAGCGTGCTGCGATTGCAGTTACTGACCACCCCGCTCACCACGTCATAGTTGAGACGGCGCGTCTCGAAATACCCATCGTTCGGCAGCTCGGCCCGCACGTTGCCGATGATGCGAATCTCGTTGAAGTCGCCGTCGTCGCCGCTTGTTTGCATCGTGTCGCCAACGACGACGACGTCTTTGTCCGGCCCGTCCTTGCCGAAGATGCGCATGCGCACTCCAGCCCACGTATTCCAGCCATCGGAAAAATCGAGCAGCTCGTCGGCGACGATCTCGTAGAGCCTGCGGTTGCCGCGAAACTTGACGAAGTTGATCGTCTCGGTGTGCGACCGGACACTGCGGTCGCTCGCCGGCATGGCCGGAATTGGAACGCTATCGACAGTACGCTCGGGTCCCGCGGCTGGCTGCCAGTTCAGATACACCACCCACAACACGGCCACTGCAATGCCCACGAACGCGACGCGAAGAAACGCTGCGAGTCGCATACGTCAGGCACCAAGGGTCCAGCCGAGCACTGAACGTCCGGTCAGCGGACGGGACGATGTCGGTCGAATTCCTCGCGATAGTACTGCCGGTAGAGAATCTCCCATTCCCTTCCCCCTTCGGGAATGTCGCGTTTTTGCGAGGCGATCTTCTGCTGTACTTTACGATCGATGTACTCGTCACGTCGGAGCTCCTCCTGGAGGATCTCGACGATCGCCAGACGAACGGTGTTCGGGTCGCGGCGCAGGTCCACGGACTCGTCCTCTCCAAGAGCATCGACGAGGAGGCGCGACAGATGGTTGACCTTGGCGCGAGATAGACGCATATCGATCAGAGGATAATGTTGCGTTCCCTGGCAAGCTTGGACTTGATGACCTTGAACATCTCGTGGAACTGCACATCAGCGCGCCGGATCTGGTCATCGTAGGTCCGCATGATGTCGCGCACCTCGTCGTTGAGACGATCTTCAACGTTTAGCTCTTCGACGACGATTCCGCTCATCCGGCCCTCCGCCTCGGCGGCGTTCTCGACGCGGATCAGCCCCAGCTTGCTAAGGTCGCGGATGACCCGGAAAGCGATCACATCGATCTGCTCATGAGTCATTCGCATTGGGGCCGCCGGGGATCAGCTCGTAGTAAGGCTGCAGATTGATGAGCATGAATCCTACCACGCGCCGCACCTGCGCCAGACGGCAACTCTTTAGGCTAGCACGCCGGGCAACCTCTCAGGCTAGCGCACCGTGGAGCGAACTTACTCGACGCGCACCCTCGCCTCCACTGGAGCGTCACCGCTGCCCACGCTGAGGCGCAGGAGGTAGTCTCCGGCAGCTACCTCCGGCACTATCGCTTGAACCACCAGCGGCCCAGAGGGCGCACCGGCGCCCCAGGAGGTGTTCAAGTCTTCAAGCTCGACCTCGACACCAGCCGAATCAACTAGCGTCAGCCGCACGGTCGCCGCGTCCAGCGCCTTGCCACGAAGCCAACTGACAGCAGAAAACCTTTTGCCTGCGCTCAACCGCGGCTCGGATCCGTCGATGATTCCAACTTCGCCGCCTTGGCTCAATCGGGCAAGCGATCGGCCAATGATTAGCGGGCTGATGGCACTCCCGCTGTCGGATATCTCCACCGCTCCGTCCCAGACGAATGATGTTCCCGAGAGCGGATTGAGCACGCGCAAGGTGACTGAGTATCGCCCGGCGCCGGCCCGCAGCAGCAGTGCCGTGCGGAGCGACTCGCCGCCGATTCGGGACGCGTCATCGGCAGTGAGATTGACTGTCCACTCTTGCGATCCGGTCAACTCGTCACCTTCGTCCAGACCCACGAGTGATGCATCGACCCTGAGCATCGCCCGGAGATCTTCACCAACCGGTTCGAACAGGAGGCTCCGCAACGGAATCTCGAACGGGATGAGCACCGCGCCGGCCACCCCGGAGACCCCCCAGGTTTCGACTGGCACGGTGAGCGGCTCAGTGTGCGCCACGGTCTCGGGAATCGCCACCGCTGTGCTGGTTACTCCGACCCCCGGCTTGAACTCGGTCGCCGTATCGGTCACCGCGCTCTCGTTGGTATACAGGAACGCTACCTGCAGGTCGGGCGGGATCGCGCCGACGCCGAGCATAGACGGATCGCAGAGCTGAAGCTGTCCGATGCGCGTCTCGACGAAGATCACCTGGAACTCACCCATCTGCGCCCGAAACGCCATGTTGTTGGTACGGTAGGTCCACGATTCCCCCTCCGGCGCCGAGCAGCGCCCGTAACGGCTCAACTCTCGCCGCCGCGTGCCCCCGGTGGGCCGTCCGAGGATGATCCAGACTCGGCCGCGGTCGGACCTCCATCCACGTGGGAACCCGTGGAAACGCTCATTCGCATGGGCCACGCGTCTGTAGAACTCATCTTGGAACGGGCGCGCTTGGTCGCGGACGTCGAGATCGCGGCGACCCCAGAACCACTCGATGAACTCCTTGCGGAGCTCGTCGGTCTTCAGTTCCTTCCACGTATTGCGCTCATGATCGAGCATCAGGTACTCGACCGGTCCCCGGCCCCAATTTTCCACGGGTCGCTCGTCTTCATAATGGCGCCGCGCCAGCTCCATGGACTTGGGCATTTCGTCCTTCTGCGCCCACGCCGGAGCGGCAAGGCCAGTCCCGACGACCAGCACGGCAAGTACGACTAGGGCGCAGAATCGTATAGACAAAACCATTCGCTGTACTCCAGGCGGGCCAGGGAGCACCCTGGTGGCCGCGGTACGGGACGAGGACAGCCCCTGGCTAGCTCCAGGACCCCGTGCAGGCTCAGAGTACGATTGTAGACGGCGGGAGAAGGTGCCGGCAAAGGACACCGCCGCCACCGCGTCGTCTGAGCAGCAATCGTTGCGGCCGTGCCGGCGGCGCCGGATGGCCGATAATCCGAGCAATGCGACCAACTCGCGGTTTCGGCTCGTGCGGCGCGAGCACCGGCACGACCGCTGACGACACTATTGGAGCTACCGACTTGACGGAGCTGGAAGCGCACCTCGACGACACCACCAGCACCGCTATCGAGCACTTGGAGAGGCTCATTGCCGTCCGCAGCGTATCGGCACGCGGCGAGTACCTGGCCGAGGGCGCGGCGGCATTTGCCACTTTGTTGGAAGAGTGCGGGCTGCAAACGACGGTCTGGGAGTCGGGTGGCGCTCCCGTGGTTTTCGCCCACCATGCGGCTCGGCCCGGCAAACCGACAGTGCTCATATACGGCCACTACGACGTGCAACCGCCCGATCCAATCGACGAATGGCGATCCGATCCGTTCGAGGGGGTGTTGCGCGACGGGGCGATCTACGGTCGCGGCGCAGCCGACAACAAAGGACAACTGCTGGCGCACATCATGGGTGTCGCGCTGCTCCGAAGGCTCGACGGGCTCGATATCGGGATCAAGTTCCTGATCGAAGGCGAGGAAGAAATCGGCAGCCCTCACATCGCGCAAGTGGCAGAGCGGCATCGACATGAGCTATCTGCGGACCTTGCCCTGACCTCCGACGCCCCATTCCACGATGACGGCACTCCCGTGGTTATCTTCGGCGTGCGCGGGCTCCTGTACGTCGAGCTCGAGGCGCAAGGGGCCAATCGCGACGTGCATTCGGGCAATCGAGGCGGCATCGCCCCGACGCCGGCATGGGAACTCGTCGCCGCCCTCGACTCGATGCGCGATTCCCACGGCGACGTGCGGATCGCCGGCTTCTACGACGACATTCGCTCGCCCTCCGCGCTCGAGCGGGAGCTGCTTCGAGGGCTTCCCTTCGATCGACAAGCTTTGCGGAGCGAACTCGGCCTCGCCCGACTCCCGCCGCAGGCCGAGGAAGACCCGGCACACGCCTTGATGTTCTCACCCACTTTCAACATCGCTGGGCTAACCAGTGGCTACGGCGGTCCGGGGGCCAAGACGATCGTGCCCTCGCGAGCGTCATGCAAGCTCGATCTTCGATTGGTGGCCGACCAGGACCCGGACCGGATCTTCGCATCCATCGAGGCCCACCTGCATGAACGTTTTCCGGCAATCCGTCTGACGAAACTGGCCTCGGTGCCACCATCGGCGACGTCGCCAGCAACACCGTTCGCTGAGCCGGTCATCGCCGCCGTCTCCCGCGCCTGCGGTCAGCCACCCCTCCTGCGGCCTCGTCTGGGCGGTACGACCCCCGACTTCGTCTTCACGCGCGTGCTCGGCATGCCCAGCCTGCTTATCCCGTACGGACAGCCCGGCATGAACCACCACGCTCCAAATGAGCACATCACCGTTGCGGCGGTACGCCGCGGCATCGCCTGCACCGTCGAAATCTGCGAGACGCTTGGTTACGGCGAGGCGACGCAGAAGGCCTCGAATGCCGGAGAAACCGTTCCGGGTGGCGCCCCGGCTCGCAGCAGATCCGATACCAGCGGGGTGGCGGCACAGGCGCCAGGTAGGAGGCTCGCCAGCACTTGACCGTCGTCGCTCGCTGCTTCGATGAGCCAGCGCAGCGTCGCGTGAAGATCGTGGAGTGTCGCCAGTACCGAGTCCAACGACATGTCGTCGCGCGGGCGCGCGAAGCGCACGAAGGCCTGTGCGATGCCGGCCGGAGTCAGGACGCGGGCGAGCGTCTGGCCCGACTCGTCGAGCACGCCCCACCAGCCGTGCAACGTCTCGCCGCCACGCTCTACTGGCTGCTCCAAGCCCGCTAGCATCCGCCCGCTGGCGAGATCAGCCCGCGCCGCGGCCTGGGCCGAGGCCGGCCATTGGTCCGGTGCGCCATCATCGGCGAGCCACCAGCGCAGCCGGCTTCCGGTGCCGACCGCGCGTAGCGTCACGTCAAAGGCGGTTACCGGCGGGCGGTCCGCAACGCGGTTCAGCACCTGACCTGTGAGGGCCGAGCGCAACAGACCGTAGGCGCCGGTGATCGCCGATCTCCGGTTGCGCTCCAGACCACCGAGGCGCAGCCGATCGCTCATCCAAACCGTCAGTCGGCCATCGCGCTCTGCGGCGGGCGGGGCCCAGTGCACGGCGGCCATGCGGACAGCGGCGCGATACGCCCGTGACGGGGGCTGCAGGCTTTCGCCAGCCACCAGCAAGGCAGTGGCAATGGCATCCAGGCCATCCCTTTCGAGCACCTGCCAGGAGCGCAGTGCGGCGATGTGAAGCGCCGTGGCGGGGTGCTCCGGATCGCCGGCCTCAACGGCCGGCCCAACCGGCTCCGGCTCCAGCGCTGGCCCCAGGGGCGCGGAGATCGCCCCGTCGTGCGGGCGCGCCGTCCACGCTTCGAGCGCTGCAAGCTCAGCAGCCGACAGCTCGCTCAGCACATCGAACAGTGGTGCCGTCCGATCCTGCAGGTGCGCTCGCGACATCATGCCGGAAGCAAAAACGACCGACAGGCTAGCAAGAGGGTCCGCCCCGAACGGGATCCGGGCACTGATGCTCGAGCCCATCGGCACGTTGACATCGATCTCGAGCTCGACTCGTGCCAGGTCGGCAAGCTCGAGCGGCGTTGTGGTGATCGTGCGGCTCGCCGCGGCCAGCATCAGCGCGACCTGCGCGGCAGGAGCCGGAGCCAGCACGTCGGCGAGAGTCGCGGCAAGTCGCGCTTCCGCCGCCGCTTCTTCGTCGAGCGGCTCGACGAGCAGTGCGTCGGGTGGCCCGCCGGGCGGCGCGGTGTCCAGCGGAGCCTCGGTGTCCTCGACCTCGCTGAGGTCGCCGGGGCGTGCTTCCACCACGCGACCCACTCGCACACTCGAACCGATGAGCTCGCCGAGCGGCAACTCCAGATCGGCGAGCGTAGCCCCCTCGAGTCGAAGACGGAGCGAAGCGGTGGCTCGCAAGAACGCCGGCGGGGCGTCGATGACCTCGGCTCCCTGCGCCACGGCCTGGCCGACGGCGGTACCGGCGAACGAAGGATCCAGGGCGGTCCATCGATCGCTCTGGAGGACTTCCAGCCACCAGTGGTCGGCGGCCATCTCGATCCATCGCAACCAAGGATCGCCACGCCCGGTGTAACTATCGTTTGGCGCAGCCACCAATGCGACTGCGTCGCCCCATGACAGGCGACCACGCAACAGCCTCACCTCAATGCCGCGGGCACGATACAAGCCAGCGAGCAACAATGTCTGGTCGAGCGAATTACCGCTGGCGGCCAGCAAAGTGCCGCGAGCGCCGCGCACGCTGCCGGCGTAGGGCTCGTAGCGTACCTGCTGTTGAACGAAACGGAACGGCCCCTCGATACCCGGTGTCAGGATCGCGCTGAGCGTCGCTACTTCATCGCCTGCCGGCGCGTGGCGGGGCGCATCGAGCCCGACCATCACCTCCTCGACATCGACCCGCTCGAAGAACGTCCGCAACGTATTGACCGCCGAGTCAGGCCACTGGATTACCGGCGGCTTAGCCGGTTGCTGGGCGTTCGCGACCGGACACGGGAGCATACAGGTGATCGCGGCGACGACGACCACGCGTCGCCTCACCGTCATGCTGCGCGCCAAACCCGAGCTACTCGAGACCATGTGTGTCAGGCTAGAGGCGCTGCCAAGCGGCTGTCAAACTGCAGGCGAGCTTCCAACTCACGGTGCCTGCGGGCCCGGGGACCGGCGGTCACCTGTGCGCCGCCAGCCACACGCTAAAATGCGGTGCCCGGCAGAGGAACAGATGCTAGGAACACGCCCGCTGGGCGGCGGGCTCGGGCTCGTCGTCCTGTTCACATGCGCCTGCGGCGCTCCCGAGAATTCCGGCCCGGATCTGATCCTGACCGCCGGGCGGATCTACGCTTCGGCCGACACGACGGAGCCGATGGCCGCATTGGCTATCGCCGGCGACCGCATCGTCGCTCTCGGCACCAACGAGCAGATTCGGGGTCTGGCAACAGACTTCACCCAGGAGATGGACCTAGGCGGCGCAGCGGTGCTTCCAGGATTCCACGATGCCTGGATCGACCTGGAAGCCGTCGGACGCCGTGTCGACATGCTCGATCTCAGTCGTGCCGCAACGCCGCGCGAGGTGCAGGCACGGCTGCGCGCTGCCTCGGTCGAGGGATCCGGCTGGATCGTCGGTTGGGGATGGGATGAGACGATATGGCCCAGCGGCGAGGTGCCCGACCGCAATCTGCTCGACGGAATCATCGAAGCGCGCCCGGTGCTGCTCTACCGTCGCATTGGTCAGATAGCGTGGCTCAATAGCACCGCACTAGCAGCGACCGGCACCGCCGAGCAGGTGTTGCGAGACTCCGACGGCAACCCCACCGGCCTGCTGAGCGGCGAGGCGCTGCAACGGGCCGAGGCAGCATTGCCCCCTGCCACCGCCGACCAGCGCCGCGACTGGATCATCGCGGGGCTGCAAGCCGCCGCGGCTGCCGGCTTCACCTCGGTGTCGTCCGCACCGCTCGACGAGGAGGCCCTCGGGCTGCTGACCCAGCTCGCAGAGGCCGGCGAATTGCAGATCCGCGTCCGCGCCCGCCTGCAGCCCGCGACACGCCGTCCCGATCGCCTCGGGTCTGACGACCTGCGAATCACGGCGATCGGCCTCGACGTCGACGGGCCGTTAGCGCTGCGCCTGGCTGCCCTGTCCGCACCCTACGCAGACGCCTTGGCCTCCACACCGCCGGCACCGACTGCCGCACTTGGCGCAGCGTGCGATCGAGCCACCGCGTTGGGGCTACCTCTCGACACCCATCTCCGAGGCGATGCGGCCCTCGCTGCCGTAGACAGCTGCGCCGCGGCCGCCGAGGGCCTCGTGGTGGGCGCCGATATCCTGCCGCCGGGAGCCGATTTCAGCGCCCGGCGCGTCGCCATCGTGCCGCATCGCATGGCCCACGACCTCTACTGGCTGTCTGGCCGCGTTGGCGACCAGCGCGCCTCCAAAGCCCACCCCTATCGAGATCTGGCGCGCGCTGGAAAGCTTGTGGCCTTGGCAACGCGCGCCCCGGCTTTCCCCCTCGACGCCATGGGGGCCCTATGGATCATGAACCGGCGGCAGGACCTGCACGGCTACCCGCTGGACAGTTGGAACGCTCCCCAGCGACTGTCGGTTCGCGACTCCCTGCGCGTCGCTATCGGGGATGGGCTGCTCGGCGCACGTGGCCTCACAATTGACGGCAAGGCCGACCTCGTGGTCTGGTCGGCAGATCCGTTCGACGAAGACACGCAGCTAGCGAGCACACAGGCGGTGCTCGTACTCATGGACGGCCGGGTTGTCTTCTCGCGCCCTGCTGGGCCTTGACAACCCACCCACCCGGCCATAACTTTCGGCTTCGTGTTCCAGCCCTTGGCTACCAATCAACCATGGCCCGTTTGATGTTCTTGCGCGGACCATTTGTGCGGCGGGCGGCAGCCATCGCGGCTGGCCTACTGACTTTCGGCTGCACAGCGACCGACCCCGAAATCATCGCAATCGAGTACATGCGGGCCACGCGGCACGCCGACTCGGACGATGCGCTCGCGAGGCTCGATCTGGATGAGATCGTCGGCCGCATCGAAGACGACGTGACGCTCGTGCTCAAAGAGGGGAACTCGGACATCTTCCTGCGAAACTCGGTGGAGACAATGCTGTGGGGGCTGTTCCAGGAGACGCCGCGCGAGGAGAACCTCACATATGGCGCAACGCCGGCGACCATCGACGGCGACCGCGCGACGGTGGAGGTAACGATGAACGACCCCGAGGGAGGCACCCGTACGCGCACCGTGCACCTGCGCCGTACTGCTGAAGGTTGGCGGGTATCCGGCCGCTCGGTAGACAACCTCGTGACCTACGTCATACAACGGCTGGAGGAGCGGTTTTGAAACCCCCTCGAAGGTCGCCCGAGACCCGTTTCTACAAGGTACCGGCCTCGAAAGGAGATACGACAATGATGCGAAGATCCCTGCTGGCGCTGGCGCTGATGCTCATGACGGCATGCGGAACGCCGATCGAGAACGCATCGCAGCAACTGAAGGAACAGGTCCGCCTCGGCGACCCGCTGGCCCAGCAAACCTACGACGAACATCTCGAGATCCTCGAGTCGGCCGAAGCACTGCCCATTTGGGTCGACGCGCTGGCCAACGACGAGAGCGCCCAGGTCAAGCACTGGGCAGCCCAAATAATCGGCAACATCGCCGACGCCTCGGCGCTGCCGGCGTTGACGGCAGCGATGTCCGACTCCCGCAGCGTACGCGACGCGGCGGTAGCGGCCATACGGCAGTTCGACGACGCCGCGGCGGCCGGTGCCTTCGCGCAGGCCCTAGCCGAGGGTACGCGCGATGCCCAGGTGGCAGCCTTGTCGCAGTTGAGCCGACTGGAGACCGGCGCCGAGTTGGCGGTCGGCGCAATAGCGATCACCGCCAGCTCGAGCGATGAGCTCGTGGCGAGGACGGCCATCGATACCCTGAGCGACATCGCCAGCGACGAATCCTGTGCCGCGATCGCCGCCGTGGCCATCAACGCCGCTCTCGATGCCGAAATGCGAACCTACGCCGTCAGGGCCCTCGGACGCTTACAGACCGACGCGTCAGCGGCGCAGATCGACGCTGTCATGGCGACCTTACAGGACGCCGACGACGACACCTCAACCGATCTACTGGCGCTGGCACAGAGTCTGCGATAGCAGGCACGCTACACGGGCACGGCGGCCTGCTACGCCGGGTCGTCTTCTAGCAACTCAACGGCAGCGCCTTCACGAGCGAGCATGGACCCATTCGACCTGGACTCGGTCCTGGAGGAGCAGGGACAGGTCGCTTCTCCTGGAGCCTTCGTCGAAGCGGCCATCGTCCCCGACCCTGCGGCAGCACGAGCCCGTGCGGAGGACGATCCCGAGGCGTTCTGGGCCGGAGTGGCGGACGAGCTCGAATGGCATCGTC